>JABEBW010004473.1_pt1 | contig 62803 bp, 60 predicted proteins | sample 7245961 | NCBI WGS metagenome assembly JABEBW01 (sample SAMN14506364, study PRJNA622280) | hot springs metagenome | biome: hot spring [ENVO:00000051]|acidic hot spring [ENVO:00002120]; feature: spring [ENVO:00000027]|sediment [ENVO:00002007]; material: sediment environment [ENVO:01001048]...
GCAAGAGGTTCGTCGCTTCAGCTTTCATCTCAGACCTCCTTTCTCTATGCCTCACAGAGAGTTAGAGCTTGATTGCTGAGAATGATTCAGAGGCATGTATTGCAATGACCGGCGCCAAGGCGATTCTGGAACGCCAGACCGCCACGGCAAACAATCTGGCCAACGCCAATACCACGGGATTTCGGGCGGAAATGGCGCAATTTCGCGCTCTGCCCGTATATGGCCAGGGATTGCCGACCCGGGTGTATACCGCCACCACCGGGGAAAGCTGGGATTTTCGCAGTGGTCCCATCGTGCGCACGGGCCGGGCCTTGGACGTCGCGGTGAACGGTCCGGGCTGGATGGCGGTACAGGCACCCGATGGAAAGGAGGCCTATACGCGAGACGGCAATCTCCAGGTCAACGGCCAAGGCCTACTGGTTACGGCAACCGGGCATCCGGTTCTGGGCGTCAATGGGACGCCCATATCCTTGCCGCCCATGAGTCATCTCACCATTGGCGCCGATGGCGTGATCTCGGGTATTCCGGCCGGTAATCTGCCGGACGGCCTGATGGCCATCAATCAGATCAAATTGGTCAATCCTCCCGCCAATCAGCTGCGCCAGAGTAGCGATGGCCTGTTCGTCAACGTCGATGGTAAGGCCGCGCCTGAGGATGGGAAGGTAGTGCTCGAAAGTGGCGCTCTGGAGGGCAGTAATGTCAATCCCATCCATGCCATGGTCCAGATGTTGCAAGACAGTCGCCAATTCGAGATGCAGACCAAGTTGATGCAGACCATTTCGCAGGATCGGGATGCAGCCAATCAGATCCTGATTCTCTCCTAGGAGGAGTTTTTACCATGATGCGCTCCTTGTATGTAGCAGCAACTGGGCTTGAAGGTGAGCAGACGAAGATGGATGTCATTGCCAATAACCTGGCGAACGTCAATACCACCGGTTTCAAGCAGTCACGCGCTGTGTTTCAGGATCTCCTTTATCAGAATCTACGCCAGCCCGGTGCGCAATCGTCCCAAACGACCCAATATCCCTCTGGGCTGCAATTGGGTACCGGAGTGCGGGTGGTGGCGACGGAGCGTCTCATGACCCAGGGTAATCTCACGAGCACGGGCAATGCCCTGGATCTCGGTATCAATGGGCAGGGGTTTTTCCAGATCATGCAGCCGGACGGCACCATCGCCTATACCCGCGACGGTACCTTCCAGCTCAATAATCAGGGCCAATTGGTCACCAGCAATGGGTATCTCCTGCAGCCGCCGGTGACCATCCCTCCCAACGCCCAGAGTATCACCATCGGCACCGACGGTACGGTATCGGTGGTTCTGCCGGGACAAAGCCAGCCGCAACAGGTGGGGAGCATACAGCTTGCCAATTTCATCAATCCCACGGGCTTGCAAAGCATCGGAGACAACCTGTACCTACAGACGGGTTCATCGGGTGCACCGCAAACGGGACAGCCCACCCTCAACGGACTGGGCTCGGTGCAACAGGGCTATCTGGAGTCTTCCAATGTCAATGTGGTATCGGAACTCGTGGACATGATAGCGACCCAGAGGGCGTACGAAATCAACAGCAAGGCGGTGTCCACCTCGGATTCCATGTTGGGTTACGCCATCCAGAATCTCTGAAGAATCCCGCCCTGGAGGGAACTCGTGAACGCGACACCGTCTGGCTCAGCCGCCTGGCTCCGTGGAATTCTGCAGCTGACGACGCTGCTCTTGGCCGTCCTGTATCTGTCGGCCTGTGCCGAGATGGGTGGCGGTCATCGCAATCTCAAGCCATTGCAGCCCCTCGCCATTCCGGCGGAGCCTGCATCGCTGAATGCCCATCCGGCCAATGGCGCCATCTGGCAGGACGGCACCAATGTCTCCTTGTTTTCGGATAATCGAGCAAACCGGGTGGGTGACCTCATCACCGTGTTGATTCAGGAAAACTCCAGTGCCTCCAACAACACCAACACGGCCATCAATACGTCCGACAGCCTGTCGGCGGCACTCACGAATTTCTTTGGCATCACACCGGCTTTTGGCAGTGTAGCGGGGAAGGCTTTCAGCCCGAGCATGGGTGCTACCAGTGGCCAGAAATACGGTGGCACCGGTGCGACGACCCAGAGCAACACCTTTACGGCTACCCTGGAAGCGACGGTGGTGCGCGTCATGGGTAACGGTAATCTGGTCATCGAAGGCTCGAAGGAAGTCATGCTCAACGGCGGCCATGAGTTCATTCGCGTCGCCGGGGTGGTGCGTGCCGCCGACGTTACCCCCCAGAATACCGTTTACTCCACACAAATTGCCGATGCACGGGTGGAATACAGCGGCGATGGGACCATATATTCCGCCGCCCGCATGCCGTGGCTGGCACGATTCTTCCTTTCTCTCTGGCCGTTCTGAGTAGAGGATATGGCTATGCTTGGAATTCTTCGTGGTGCCGGGGCGACGCGATCGCTGGCGTTGCGGATATTGCTCCTGGGCGCTCTGGTGGGCTTTGGTATTGCCCCCGTGGCGGCAGAGACGGTGCGCAACCTGGTCTCCGTGGGTGGTGTCCGCAGCAATCAGCTGGTGGGTTACGGATTGGTGGTGGGCCTCAATGGCACGGGCGATCAGGCTACTCAGGTCCCCTACACCACACAATCCCTGCTCAACATGTTTCAGCGTCTGGGGATCAATCTGCCACCTTCCGTTGCCACCAATCTGCAACCCAAGGACGTCGCTGCGGTCATCGTGACGGCGCACCTGCCGCCCTTTGCACAACCGGGGCAGACCATCAACGTCACGGTATCGGCGGTGGGTAATGCCTCCAGCCTCGCGGGGGGTACCCTGTTGATGACGCCCCTCAAAGGCGCTGACGGGCAGACCTATGCCGTCGCTCAGGGGAATATCATCGTCAGTGGATTTGGTGCCAGCGCCAACGGAAATTCGACTCAGGTGAACGTGACCACTGCGGGCACGATTCCCAATGGAGCCAATGTCGAGCGTGCCGTGGCCAGCGGTTTCGATCGGCCCGGTCCATTGCAGTTGCAGCTGCATACCCCGAGCTTTACCACGGCAGCACGCATTGCCGATGTCATCAATCAGCGCCTCGGCTATGGCGTCGCGCAAGCGGTCAACGCCGGGGTGGTAGAGGTTCAGGCGCCGGCGGACCCCAATGCGCGCGTCAATTTTTTGTCGATCATCGAAAATCTGTCGGTGGATCCCGAAGCTCCCATTGCCAAGGTGGTGGTGGATGCGCGCAGCGGCACGGTGGTGCTTGGACAGAATGTGACTCTGGGGGCCTGTGCCGTCGCCCACGGCAATCTCTCCGTGACCATCTCCCAAAAGTATCTGGTAAGCCAGCCCAACCCTCTGGGTGCCGGGCAAACGGCGGTGGTGCCGGATACCAACGTCAAGGTAAAGCAGCCCCAGGCAAAGCTGCTCATGTTCGAGCCTGGGGTAACCCTGGAGGCCGTAGTGCGCGCGCTCAATGCCGTTGGCGCAAGTCCGAGCGATCTCATCGCCATTCTGCAGGCGATGAAAGCGGCGGGTGCACTGCACGCGCAGTTGGAGGTGATCTGATGTCCGGAGCTGCCGTCCTGCCCCAGGCCACCACGATCGCCAGCAATGCACTGAGCTTTTCCGGCCTCGATCGCTTGCGCGAGGAAGCGCGCGCCCACGACCCTGCCGCCATCCTGGCCGTGGCCAAGCAATTCGAATCGGTGCTCTTGCAGGAACTCCTCTCCAGCATGTCCAAGACCTCCTTTGGGCCCGATCTTCTGGGAGAAAATGCCGGCCCCATGTACCGCTCGCTCTTCAACCAGCAAATTGCGCAGAACATAAGCGAGGGCAAGGGGATTGGCCTAGCCAGTACGCTCGCCAAAGAAATAGGCAGTCGTTATGGGCTTCATTGGGGTCGGACGGAGTCGGGAGACAGAGCGAGTGCTGCGGCGGATGGCACTTTTGCCGCACCAGCGCGCAACCTCGGGCTAGCCTCGCCTGCTCCCGAGTCCGCAGCCATGGCCAATGCCCAGGATGTCGCTCAACCCTCTGCGAGCCTGGTTCAGCGCGCCAAGGCCTTCGTCCAAAGGATTTTGCCGGCGGTGCAGAGTGCCGCGCAGCAGCTGGGGGTATCGCCCGTCGCCATTCTTGCCCAGGCAGCTCTGGAGACGGGTTGGGGTAGCCATGCCATGGGCCACAATCTTTTTGGCATAAAGGCGGGGGGTGACTGGAAAGGGGCGAGCGCCAGCAGTTTGACCAGCGAGTTTGTGCAAGGCATGCGCCAGGTGGAGCAGGCGAGCTTTCGCGCCTACGACTCGTTCAAGGCCAGTGTCGAAAACTATACGAACTTGCTGCTGCACAGTCCGCGCTATCGTGAGGCCCTCGGCCAGGGCCAGGATATCGCTGCCTTTGCCAGCGCCCTGCAGGCTGGGGGCTATGCCACGGATCCCCACTATGCCAGCAAAATCGTGGCCATTGCCCAGAGCCCGTTGATGCAGCAAGTCCTGGCACAAACCGATTTGGCGGAGAGTCCTTGAGTTTTCATTACAGCGTGACGTTAAACCGTATGTGGTCCGGTAGGGAGGAATGGTCTCCATGGATGCGGAGAAAGAGGAGCTGGAGACGGTCCTGGCGCTGACGGCGATACTCCGGGATCGTTTGGCGCGGCTCGACGATGCGGTGCTCACTACCGCATCCGGGTCGGCGCAGGAGGCGGCCTTGCTCCTGAAACTCGGCTCATTTGCTACCCCGCGGCGATCTCCTCCTTCTCCCGCCTTGCAGAGGGCCGTGTTGGAGTTGCAGGAAAAGGTTCAGGGGTTGGATCACCAATTGCGCCTGCGAATGGCGGCGGTGACCGCCGGCCTGAAAGCGCTGGCGAATGGCGTGGATGGACCGTCCAGTCCATCCCGGGGCGTGGGCCGATCATTGGGGAGTGCCTAACATGTCCGGTGTCAGCGGAATTCTCAGCAGCGCCTTGAGTGGCTTACAGGTGGCTCAGGATGCCTTGCAGGTTACCGGCAACAACATCGCCAACGTCAATACGCCCGGTTACAGTCAAGAATCCGTGGTCCAGTCCAGCCTGCCGACGACCTTTCTGGGCGGGCAATACTACGGTAACGGTGCGCAGGTCAGCTCCGTTCAGCGCGCCTACAGCAGTTTTCTTCAGTCCCAGGTCTGGAGTGCCACTGCCCAAGCCAGTGGCCAGAGCACCCTGTCCACTTCTTTGCAAGGATTGCTGGGCACCCTGAGCAGCGGTGCCATCGCATCCTCCATCAACCAATTCTTTTCCGGCGCGGCTCAGGTGGCGGCAAGCCCGGAGAGCGTCCCGGCGCGTCAGGCTTTGCTCAGTAATGCGCAGTCCCTGAGCCAGACTTTTAATTCCCTGGCCCAGCAGCTGGACTCCATCAATACGGGAGTCAATCAGCAGATTTCCCAGTCGGTGCAGGAAATCAATACCCTGAGCAGTGGGATCGCCCAGCTCAACAGCCAGATAGCGTCCTTGCAGGGGCAGGGAAACGGTAACCCCAACAGCTTGTTGGACCAACGCGATCAGCTCATCACCGAGCTCAATGCCCAGGTGGGGGTGCAGGTCCTCCCCCAAAGTGGCGGGCAGGTCAACGTTTACCTCAGTAACGGCCAAGTGCTGGTGGCCGACAGCAAAGCCTTTTCCCTCCAGACCCAGCCCAATCCGTACGACGGCCAGTCCCTGAACGTGGGCTATCTCGGCCCCAATGGTGGCCCCGGCGCCGATATCAGCACCGGGCTCTCGGGGGGTGTCCTGGGAGGACTCCTGCAGTTTCGCAGTCAGTCGCTCATACCCGCCCAAAATGGTCTCGGTCTCCTGGCCGATGGTCTGGCGGCCTCCGTCAATGCGCAGCAGGCCAAGGGTCTAGACCTCAATGGCAATCCCGGTGCGCCACTGTTCCAAATCGGGGGGGTGCAGATTTTTGCTCACCAAGGCAATACCGGCAGCGCCAGCGTTTCGGGACAGATCCGTGATGTCGCCGCACTGACGGCAGACAACTACATCGTGAGCTACCAGGGCAGCGGGCAGTGGTCCGTGCAGGATCAAAGCACTGGACAGATCTTGAGCAGCTATAGTGGCTCGGGTACTCCGCCATCCGGGACTTTTTCCGTACAAAGCTCGGGGGGCGCGCAGGTATTGTCCTTCGCGGGGGTACAGGTGAGTGTGTCCGGCAACCCAGGCAATGGTGACCGCTTTCTGGTAGAGCCCACCCATCTCGGTGCGGTTTCACTGCAAACGGTGCTGAGCAATCCGGCGCAGATTGCCGCAGCCAGCCCCTATGTCTCGAGCCCGGGTGAGTTGGTGAATGGTGCTTTACAGAACGCCAATCTGGGTAATCTCACGCTGTCCAGTGGGAGCTATGTCTCGACGGCGCCTTCGGGATCGACGGTGGTGTCCGGCCTTGCCAGTTTCCCGACTCCCTTGCAGATTACCCTGAGCTCTGGAGGCAGTTCCGGAAGCGCGGTGGGTTACGTCGTCAGCAGCGGCTCGGGAACGAGTTCCGGTGTAATCGCCACGGGTTCCGTTACCCTGGGCGGGAGTGGTAGCTTCATTGATATTGCCTACCCCGGAACCTCCGGGGGGTACTGGCAGGTAAATCTCTCGGGAAGCTTGGCCGCCTCTGGCGATGCCTTTACGCTCAGTCTGGGCGGTCCCGGAAGCAATGGCAACGCCGCTGCCCTGGCGGCATTGGGCACGGCCAGGATCCTCGGCAACGGCCAGAGCACCTTCAATGACCAGACGGCGCAATTGCTGACTCAGGTGACTACCCAGGCCCAACAGGCTCAGAGCAATGCCCAGGCCCAGGGCAACCTGCTCAGTCAGGCCCAGGCGGCCCAACAGTCGGTGTCTGGGGTGAACCTCGACCAGGAGGCTGCCAATCTCATCCAGTACCAGCAGGCTTATCAGGCGGCGGCCAAGGCCATATCCGTAGGCAACAGCCTGTTCCAGTCCCTCCTACAGGCTTTGTGAGGAGCGAACCATGCGTGTCAGTACCCCCGAGTTCTACCAGAGCAGCCTTTCTGGCCTGCTCAATCAACAGAGCACGCTGAACAATTTGTCTCAGCAGCTTTCCACCGGTAACGCGCTGATCGATCCCAGTAGCAATCCCGTGGCCTATGCCCAAACCTTGAATCTGTCGGCACGTATCGCCAATCTCAATCAGTACCAGCAGAGCAATAATTACGCCCAACAAAACCTGCAACTGAGCAGTAGCACGCTACAGAGCGTGAGTACCCTCATCACTCAGGTGCAGCAACTTGCCGTTCAGATGAACAACGGCACCGTCAATGGCAAAGACCTGCGGAATGCCGTCACGGCCATGCAGGGCAATCTTCAGCAACTGGTGCAGCTGGCCAACACCCAGGACGCTAATGGGAGCTATATCTTCGGCGGTTCCGAAAGCAATCGCCCGCCTTTCCAATTGCAGAGCAACGGCAGTGTGCAATATCTGGGGGACTCGGCCCAGAAGACACTGCAGATTGGCCCGGGGCTCAGCGTCCCGAGTTCCCAGGCAGGCAATGCTATTTTCATGAATGTTCCGGCGGGTAACGGCACCTTTACGGTGGTGCCCTCGGGCAGCAACTATAGCGCATCCTCGGGAGCTAGTAGCGGTAATGTCGGGACAACCACCTTGGGGCCGGGTGCGGTGGTGGATGCAAAGGCCGCCAACGATTTTTTTGTAGCCCAAGGCGGACAACTGGTAGTTACCATCAGTAACGGTACCTCCGGTCTCACCTATAGCGTGAGCAGCGGTGTGGGTAGTGGGATGGCGAGTTCTGGAATAGTCGCCTCGGGCACCTATACACCCGGTATGAGCATTTCCGTCCCCTCCGCCGGGGGCGCTAGCCCCATGCTCAGTGTGAGCACGGCGGGTGAGCCGGCACCCGGACAGAGCGCGACATTCACCCTGCAGCCGGCAGGTACGCAAAGCATATTTCAAACCTTTCAGAATCTTATCCAGGCCCTGCAAGCGGGAAGTGGTTCTCCTGGAGCTAACACCCAGCGTGCCCAAGGCATCAGCAACGCTCTAGCAAACCTGAGTCAATTTCAAACCACGCTCCTCAGCACCCAGGCCAGCATCGGCAGTGAATTGCAGCAGGCGCAAAATGTCAGCAACCTCAACACCAATCTACTGCAGCAGTTCCAGACGACCCAAGGCAATCTGCAGGATGTCAGTTACCCTCAGGTCATAACCCAGTTCCAGCAGAGCAGCACAGCGCTGCAGGCGGCGCAGAAGGCGTTTGTGCAGGTGCAGGGGTTGAGTCTCTTTCAGTATATATGACGCCGTGTTGGTAACGCATGAGGGTGCGAGTAATGGCTGAGCAATACTTGTGGCAGGAACTCGACGCAAATCCCACGGACACAGTTTTGGATGCCTATCACAGCAATCCACGCACTGATCTTTTGAGCCTCCTGAAGAGAGAACCAAGACGAGTGCTGGACATTGGCTGTGCCGGCGGGGCTACTGGTAAACTGCTTATGCAACGATATAGAGCAGTAGAACTGTGGGGTATTGAGGCAAATCCTGCCATGGCCCGGATTGCGGCGCAGCATTACCATCGGGTCATTCCCGAACCGTTCGATAAGGTTGATCTCTGGGCGTATGGACTTGACTCAGAATCAGTTGATACGGTATTGCTCGCAGATGTTCTCGAGCATATGGCCAATCCATGGAAAGCGCTGGTCGCTCTGCGTTCGTGGCTTAGCAGCGATGCGCAGATCTTGGTAAGCCTTCCAAATCTGAGAAATGCATGGATATTGGGTCAATTGGCAGCGGGAAGATTTCAATATGAATCCTCAGGAATACTGGATATTACACACCTCCGCTTTTTCACAAGAATTGAGGCAATCAGAATGCTTTCAGAAACGGGTTATAACATTGAGGATGTTCGATATGGCCCGGATCAGCGATTCCTGTCAACTCCGAAGCCATCGATATATCCCTCCGAAGTTTCCGCCGGGGGCATGACCATCCATGTGCAGTCGGAGGAGGAATATGTTGAACTAACGAGTCTGCAGGTATTTATTCGCGCTGGGAAACATCAGAGAGCATTGACAGAGGATTCTTTGTCCGGTACCTCGGATATTAGTGTCTTGCCTTGGGAGGTACTACACCAGGGCTCCGTAAAGGGCTCCAGTGTAGCCGTTCTGCTGCATCTATTTTATCCAGATCTTTGGCCGGAACTTTTTTCCCAGTTGCGCACAATTCCTGGCGCACCCGATCTGTACATATCGCTGTGTTCTGAATCGCGCCATGCACTCGTTGAAATTACGCAAGATTGGCCTTCGGCGAAGGTTATTTTGGTTCCCAATCGCGGGCGCGATATTGCTCCACGCTTGCAACTGGCCAAACTGGCACAGGCGAGCGGTAGCGAATTATTACTGTTTATCCATGGTAAGCGATCGCCACACCTCAAGGACTTAAAGGAAGAGCATGTTAAAGGTACTTTCCTGGAGCATAGAGACGGAGATCGTTGGCGCCGGGAGCTTATCGGTCCACTTTGCCATAATGCAGCAGAAATCCTAGAGAAGTTTCGGTGCGAGCCACAGCTCGGAATGGTTGGTCCGGCCGGTTTCTGGATAAATTTGATGCCCGACGCGAATTTTTTGCTACTCCAGCAACTGACACAGAAACTGGGCCTGAGCATTTGTTTCGGACAGGATGGATTTTTTGCGGGAAGCATGTTCTGGGCGCGCGTTTCGGCCCTAGCGCCTGTATGGTCTGAGGTTGACCTTTCCTCGCATTTTGAAGACGAAACCGGGAAGCTCGATAAAACCCTGGCCCACGCCTATGAGCGAGTTTTTGCAGTTCAAGTTAGCAGATCTGGTTTCAGAGTGGAGGACAGCGATGGCAAACTTATGCTTGAACCAAGCCCCGACCCCCGTCCTTGGTTGACCGTTCGGCGGTGTCTTGAAGCAGAGCGGGTGTGGTCGCGGGATTGGCATCCTAATAGACAGATTAAGTTGGCTTATGTGTTATTGATTGGTGATAATCGAGGTCTGGAAAAGACGAAGCAAAGTATAGAACAGCAGTGGCTTGCGGTAGGCGATACTGCCTTGGTGGCTCCTCGACGTTTCATGTGGGTAGTCCCAGATCCATTTTTCCCAGGATCAGGTAAGCCATGTTGATGAAGTTCTTGTTGGTACGGTAACCCCGTGCTATGTAAATCCGCACTGTAAGCCTGACTTCAATATCGACTACTTGCGCAGTCTGCCCTATGTGGGTGGGCTTCTGGTCATTCGACGAGACCTTTTTCTGGAGCTCGGTGGTTTTGATCCGGCGGCGGATGGTGCGGAGGACTACGACCTGGTATTGCGGGCCTGGGAACGTGTTGGGGACGCTGGGATCGGTCATATTGCGGAGGTCTTATACCATCGACGTCAGGGAGGCGGGCATTGTCTGCTGTCCGTCCAGGAGATCCTTGCGGCGAGCAAGGCAGCGCTGGAACGGCATTTGCGGCGTTTGAACATCGCAGCGGAAGTTCTGCCTGGCCCCTTTCCGCCAGCCACCCGCGTGCGCTATCCGCTGACGTCGACGCCCGTGGTCTCCATCGTGATCCCTACACGCAATCAGTTGCCCATGCTGCAGCGTTGCGTAGAATCCGTGATCGAGAAAACGCGCTATCCCCACTACGAGATACTCATCGTCGACAACGATAGCGATGAACCCGAGGCGGTGAAGTATCTGGAGCTTTTGGCGGCCCAGGAAGAAAGTTTCGGTGGCAGGCTACGTGTTATTCGACATCCCGGAGCCTTCAATTTCTCAGCCATGAATAATCGTGCTGTGGACCTCGCACGCGGCGAGTACATCCTTCTGCTCAATAACGACACGGCCGTTTTGCACGAGGATTGGCTGGACGAGATGGTCAGTCAGGCACTGCGTCCGGAGGTGGGTATCGTTGGGGCAAAGCTGCTTTTCCCCGATGGTCGGATCCAGCATGCTGGGGTCATTTTGGGTTTGTGCGGTCCGGCGGAGCATCCCTTCATTGGTCAGCCCGCGGAATACCGCGGTTATTTTGGTCGTGCTATGCTCACCCAGAATCTATCGGCGGTGACCGGGGCATGTCTGCTGATTTCCAAAGCACTGTACCAGGCCGTTGGTGGACTGGACGAGCACGATTTTCGGGTGTCCTACAACGATGTGGATCTATGCCTCAAGGTTCGGGAGCAGGGCAAAAAGATCGTATTTACTCCGTGGGCGATCCTACTTCACGAAGGTTCGGCAAGCCAGCGTGGGGGGGTGGAAAATAAGCCGAATCCAGAGAAAGAGAAACGTTTTGCCGGCGAAAAGATGGCTTTTTACCGCAAATGGTTGCCGCAACTGGCTTTTGATCCGGCGTATAATCGGCACCTGAGTCTTGCGGGCAGTGGATTCCTTTTGGAGGATCAGGCGGCGCTCACCTGGGATCCCGCGTGGCGGCCGCGTCCGCGAATTTTAGTGCATCCGGCCGACCGGGAGGGCTGCGGCGAATACCGCATCATCGCACCCATGCGTGCCCTGCAACGCGCCGGACGGGTTCAGGGGTGGGAGACCATGCGCATTTTCGAGCCCGCAGAAATGGAGCGCTTTTCGCCAGAGAGCATTGTCGTGCAGCGGCAGATGGAATGGCCCCAGATCGAGGCCTTGGAGCGACATAAGGCGCTGAGCAGGGTGTTTCGGGTCTTTGAGATCGACGATCTGATCACCAATCTGCCAGTGAAGAGCCTGCACAAGGCCCATATTCACAAGGATATCGCCAAGCGCTTTCGCAAGGCTGCGGGTCTCTGTAATCGCCTGGTTGTGGCAACGGAACCCCTGGCCGAAGCTTATCGGGGTTTCAGCGACGAGGTCCGAATCCAGCCCAACTGTATCGAGGACGCCATATGGGGTGGCTTGTCCCCCAGGCGGCGGGGTGACAGCAAGCCGCGCGTGGGCTGGGCCGGCGGGATCGGGCACACGGGCGATCTGGAGCTGGTGGCCGATGTGGTCCGGGATTTGTCGAGCGAGGTGCATTGGGTGTTTTTCGGTCTCTGTCCGGATGCCTTGAAGCCCTATGTCCAGGAATTCCACCCCGGTGTGCCCTTGGCCCAGTACCCGGCCAAACTGGCGAGCCTCGATCTGGATCTGGCCATTGCACCGCTGGAGGACAATCCCTTCAATGAGGCTAAGAGCCATCTGCGGCTTCTGGAATACGGGATTCTCGGTTATCCCGTGGTCTGTTCCGATATTTTTCCGTACCAGGGCGACTATCCCGTCTGGCGGGTTGCCAACCGGTATCGGGACTGGATCAAGACCATCCGTGAGGTTCTGGCGGATCGAGAGACTCTTGCATCTGCTGGGGATGTGCTGCGGGAGTATGTGCGCAAGCACTGGTTGCTGGAGTCCCGTCTGGACGATTGGCTCGGCGCCTGGCTGCCGTGAGGCCCGCTAAAGTTTCCGTGCGGTGGTGTCGTTAAGGGGAGTGTAGGGAGGTTCCCTACGGTTTCGGCAAGGATGCCGGCTTATCCCTAAGAAAGGAGCACGACCATGTCTATTTCCGGTATCATCAACACCAACGTGTCGGCATTGAACACCCTCAATGCCCTCAACGGCACTCAGGGCAGCCTCAATACCTACCTGCAGCAGCTGTCCACGGGCAAGAGCATCAACGGCCCCCAGGACAATCCGGCGGGCTATGCCATTGCGCAACGCTTTCAGACCCAGATCAATGGTCTGAATCAAGCCATCTCCAACGGTAATCAGGGCGTTTCGCTGGTGCAGACGGCGACCGGGGCGATCCAGAATCAGACCAGCCTCTTGCAGCAGATTCGCACCACGGCGGTGCAGGCTGCCAACGCCTCCAACACCACTCAGGATCGCCAGGCCCTGCAAGGTGTCGTGAGCCAGTTGCTGGCCCAAGTACAGACCATTGCCACCCAGACCCAGTTCAACGGTCAGAACATCCTGGACGGTACCTTCGCCGGTGCTGCTTTCCAGGTGGGTGCGAACAGCAACCAGATCATCAATGTGTCCGTGGGGAATACCCAGAGCAATGCCATGGGGAATTACACCACGACCACATCCGGCACCATTTACGGCAGCAGCTCTGGTGCTTATGAAATGAATGGTTATGCGGCCGGTGGCGCTTTTACCGTCAGCTCCGGCGCGGTTGGTGCTGGTGGAGCGGGTAATTTCGTCAAAGGCACCACCCTGGGTGTCTCGGGATCGGTTGGATCTGCCGCAGTGACCGTCACCTCTGCCGATGAGTCGGCTTATAGCTTAGCCCAGAGCGTGAATCAGGTTTCGGCACAGACGGGTGTTTCCGCCTCCGCCTACACCAGCACGGCTTTTACTGTGACTACTACGGGCAGTATCAGCTTTACACTCAGTAACGGGAGCAGCGGCTCACCGACCAATGCCGTGAACATCTCCGCTACTGTCACCGACGGTCAGAGCGGCTTGAGCTCTCTGGTCACGGCCATCAACAACCAGGCGGCGATAACCGGGGTTTCGGCCTCGACGCAGACCGTCAATGGCACGCAGGAACTCGTATTGACCCAGAGTCAGGGGCAAAACATCGTCATCCAGGCGAGTTCAGGAGCAGCAACCAGCGGCCTGTCTTCGGGCTCCACGGCCGTGTTGCAGGCCGTCAACGGAACGACTGGTGCATCCATCGGTGGCACCCTGAGTTCCGGTGTCGGCGGCATGCTGATACAGGGTGTCGTGCAGTTCCAGTCCAGCTCCTCCTATGCGATCGGTAATGCCTCCGGTATCGGTTTCAGCTCGCAGGCAGCGTCGCTCAGCGGTTCCGCCATCGCCAATATCAATGTTTCCACGGCAGCTGGTGCGCAGCAGGCCATCTCCATCCTGGATCAGGCCATCAACTACCTGAATCAGCAGAACGGTGCTCTCGGCGCCATTCAGAACCGGATTCAGGCGTCCGTGAGCAACGATCAGACGACGGCAACGAATCTGCAGTCGGCGCAGTCGGTGGTGCAGGATGCCAACATCGCCCAGGCGACGTCGCAGTTGACCAAGTATCAGATCCTGCAGCAGGCCGGCATCTCGACCCTGGCTCAGGAAAATGCCTTGCAGCAGAGCTATCTGAAGCTTCTGCCCTAAGGGTAGTCGGAGTGTCTTTTCCTCCCGACCCTTGGTCGGGAGGATGCTGGCAAGAAGAGGTGTTTCATGGAGCCTTTATCGTTTACGGGGATAAAGACTAATCCGGATGCTGGATCGACCATATCGGCAATGGCGACGGTACGTCCCACACAAACGGCAGGATCTGTCTCTAACGCCGGCAGCGGCACATCGGCTGATGTCAACGGAGCGCAGGCAAGCGGTGATGGTGGACCGAAGTCCAGCGTTCAGCAGGCCATCTCGGCCCTACAGCATAAGCTAGCCCAGGAAAATCCCAGTGTGACTTTGGAAGCGGGTCTGGACCCGACAGGGAACCATCCCAATCAAGTACTTTTAAAATTGAGCGATTCCGTAACCAAACAGGTATTTTACGAATATTACGTACCGGCACAGCAGGTGGTGAAAATGGCGCAGTCCGGAGAGAGCATCCTTCCGGGGACGCTGATGAGTGAGAAAGCCTAAGGAGGTGTGGTCGTGTCTGTGTCCCTGTCGGGGCTGGTCAGTGGTATCGACGTCCAGAGTCTCATCAGCAATCTGAGTGCGGCCTATCAGCAGCCCATTACCCTCCTGCAGAAACAGGAGCAATCGTACCAGACGAGCCTTAGCGCCTGGGGGACCCTGCAGAGCAGCCTGTCCAGTCTGCAATCGGCGCTTGGGGCATTGCAGAATCTGGGTAGCAGCAATAATCGCAGCGTCAGCCTTTCCAACGCTGGAGTAGCCACGGCCTCCGTCACCAACGGGGCCCAGTTGGGCTCCTACAGCCTTAGCAATATCGTTCTTGCTCAGTCCCAGAGTATCTACTCTTCGAGTTTCGCCAGTGCCAGTAACACCGCCGTGGGTACGGGTACGCTGCAGATTCAGGTCGGCAGTGGTGCGGTCAGCAATATCGTCATCAACGGCGGTAACGATACCCTGAACGGGATCGCCAGCGCCATCAATCAGGCCAATCTCGGCGTGAACGCGGCAGTCATCAACGACGGCAGCGGCTATCGCCTCACCCTGACTGGGACCGGGACCGGAGTGAAGAACGCTTTCACGGTCGCGGTGAGCGGCGCCTCGGGCTCTCTCGCAGAGCTCAGCTACAGCCCTGGGGCATCGGGGGGGATGACCCTGAGCCAGGCTGCGCAGAATGCCAGTCTCAGCATCAACGGGCTGGCGGTGACCAGTTCCAGCAATACGGTCTCTGGGGCCATTCCCGGTGTGACCCTGAACCTGCAGACGAGCGGTAGCACTACCCTGCAGGTCTCTGCCAGCAATTCGGCCTTTGTCTCGGCGGTGCAGAGTTTTACCTCGGCCTTCAACAAGACCATGGGGACCATCAACCAACTGACCGCATATAATGCCCAGACGGGCTCCGGCGGGCCGCTGTTGGGCAGCGCTGCGGTGCAGGGATTGCGAACGCAGTTGTTGAACCTGATCTCTGGACCTGGCCTCGGCGTGAGTGCCGGCAGCGCGTACAACTCCCTGGGCGCCGTTGGCCTGGGTCTGACCAGCAGCGGCACCATTACCCTCAATACGGGCACCTTGAGTACAGCGCTCAACAGCGACTACCAGACGGTGTTGGGGCTCTTCAGCCAGGCGGGCTCGACCAGTAGCAGCAATGTCCAGTTCGTCTCTGCGAGCGGCAGTGTGCAGGCTGGTACCTACGCCGTAGCGGTCAGTCAACTGGCAACCCAGGCCACCGTCATGGCCAGCAGCCCGGTACCCAGCGGCGGTATTGCGCAGTCCGAGAGCCTGACCATCGGCTCTGGATCCAGTTCCGTGGTGGTCTCGCTGGCCTCCGGCAGCTCTTTGAGTCAGATCGTCAATACCATCAACGCCACCCTGCAGCAGTCGGGTATGACGGGGCTGACGGCGTTGTCCAACAACGGTTATCTGGAGCTGCAATCCAGCGGGTACGGCAGTAGCCAGAGCTTTACCGTGGTCTCCAACGTGGCGGCGGGGGCCTCGGGCACGGGCATTGGCACCAACACCCTGTCGGCTTCGGGCACGGACGTGGTGGGTACGGTCAATGGTCAGGCGGCTTCGGGGAACGGCCAGCAATTGACGGTAACGGGCCCCGGCCCTGCCCTTGGACTGCAACTTCAGATCAGCGGCACCCAAACTGGCAACCTCGGTACCGTCGTTGTGAGCCAGGGACTCTACCAACAGATGCACAGCCTGCTCAGCCAAGCCCTCGATAGCCAGACTGGCTTTGTTGCCGCAGCGCAGAACGGCCTCAATGGGACGATCAACGGGCTCAACGCGCAGATCACCACGCTGCAGCAATCGGCCAGCAACCAGACGGCACTGCTGACCCAACAGTTTGCCGCCATGCAGTCGCAGCTGTCGCAGCTGCAGTCCATTGGCCAGTACATCAACGCATTTTACAACACGGGTTCTAGTTCCAGCAGCAGTTCAGGGGGCTGAGGAGAGATCGCATGAGCGTCGCCGCATCGGCAGTACAGGCATATCGGCAGGTGGGACAGCAGGGTTTGAGCGTGGACAGACGCGTGCTGCTGGGATTGGAGGGTATCCTGGAATACATCCGTCGGGCACGTCTGGCCATGGAGCAAGATGACCTTCTGGCAAAGGCCGAGGCCATGGATAAGGCCTACCAATTGACGGCGCATCTCCTTGCCAGCGTGGATCTGGAGCACGGAGGAGAGATCGCCGTCAATCTCGAGCAGCTGTATCGCTTTCTGCTGGAGCGGCTGGCCCTGGCAAATATCTTTGACGAGGTGAACCATCTCGATGCCTGTACGCCGGTGGTGCAGGACCTGCGCGATGCCTGGCGTGGTTTGCTCGAAAGGGGATGACGTTCTATCCTCCCATCGGGAGGAGACATGGGTATTGCGGCGGTAGAACTCTGTGGGCGTTTCCCTCTGGCGTGGTACAGCGCTCCCGAAGACGATCCGGCCTGCGCCGCGATCATGGACGCTAATCTGGTCTTGCTCAAAGCGCTGCTGCTGGATGGGGATGGCCCGACCAAGGAAGACGATGAGCACGGAGTGCTACCGGCGCTGCACACCAAGATCGATCTGCTGCTGCTCATGATGAGCAAAGGTTTGCGGGGCCTCGAGCCGCTCCCCGAGTCGGTGTACTGCTGCATGGACGCCCAGCAGTTGCGTTGGCGCGGGCAGCCTGCCGGAACGCCACCTTCCCCGGAAGGGCCCGGTGCCCTCGCCCTCTACCTTCGGCCGAACATGGCCATCCCTCTGATTCTGCCCGGTTCTCTCATGAAGGACCTGCCCGGGTCGGAGGGCGATTGGTCCGGGCGGTTTGCCCATCGCTTGAGCGAGACCGTGCAGGAATGCCTGGATCGTCTAATATTCCGGTATCATCGGCGCTCCGTTGCGCGCAGTCGGGAAAAACCCTAAAGATCGGATGGACGGCCCTGGAAACCTCAGTGATTCGGTCGTGACGCAGGACGGCGGACACGATCGACGCAGCATCTCCCGTGAGCGTTGTGGTCTGATCGGGACGAGCACTGCCATGCGCGAGGTCACGCGCGTCCTCGGCAAGGTGGCACAGAGCGACAGTACGGTACTTCTTCTGGGTGAGTCGGGCACTGGGAAGGAGGTAGTCGCGCAGTGTCTGCACCAGCATTCGAGTCGCCGCAACGGTCCCTTTGTCGCCGTCAATTGCGGCGCCATCCCCGCTGAACTCATGGAGAGCGAGCTCTTCGGACACGAGAAGGGCGCCTTCACGGGGGCTCTGGTGGCGCGCAAGGGACGTTTCGAGCTTGCCGAGGGGGGCACGCTCTTTCTCGATGAAGTGGCGGAGATGAGCCCGCAGATGCAGGTAAAACTGCTGCGCGTGCTGCAGGAGCGGCGCTTTGAGCGCGTCGGTGGGTCGCGCAGCCTCCACGCCAACGTGCGCATCATCGCCGCAACCCACCGTAATTTGGAGGACCGGATACGAGAGAATCTTTTCCGGGAGGATTTGTACTACCGTCTGAATGTGTTCCCTGTGGATCTACCGCCGCTGCGCTGTCGCGAAAACGACGTGCGTCTCTTGATGGAATTTTTGGCTCCTCGACGTTTTTAGTGGGTAATGGGGTAAGATACTGGGCTGGTACAGGCTGTGAGCGGAGAGCGATGATGGATCAGGGGCAGCACCTCTTCACAGCCGGAACTCCCCTTCGATTTGAAGAAGCATATGGAAGCAGTGGAAAAGGAATTTTTGCTGCGCGCCCTGGATGAGTGCGACCAGGTGGTGGCGCGGGCTGCGGAGCGGCTGGGTCTGCGACGCACGACCATGGTGGAAAAGCTCAAGAAATATGCCCTATTGCCGGGGCGTTTCTGACCGTGGGGAAGTCTCCGGCAACGCAGTCGAAGCCCGACTCGGCGCAGCTTCTGGAAGCTTTTTCGCTCTTCAACGAGACCTCGCGCGAACTTACCGAGGCCTATGGTACCTTGCAAGCGGAAGTGGCCCGGCTTGGAGCCGAGTTGGCCTCGGCCAACGCGCGTCTGCGTGCAGAACTGCGTGCCAGGGAGGCCCTGAATCAACGGCTTTCCCTGCTCCTGGAATTGCTCCCAGGGGCTGTCCTCGTTGTCGACGATGCGGGGGCCATCCTGCAGATGAATCCTGAGGCGAGTCGCTTGCTCGGGTCGGACAAGGTGGGGTCGGTTTGGCATGGTCTGGAGGATCTGAGACTGGGAGAGAGTGGTGAGGAATGGCTGCTCCAGCAGCCGGGAAAGCCCATCCGGCGCTTGGCTGTCGCCATCAATGCCTTGCCCGATGAAGGGGGGCAGATCGTGCTTCTCCAGGACGTGACCGCAACCCGGGCGCGGCAGGCGGCGGCACAGCAGCGCGAGCGACTTGCCGCCATGGGGGAGACAATGGCCGGGCTTGCCCATCAACTGCGTACGCCCCTGGCAACGGCGCTGCTCGCCCTCGAGCAGATGTCTTGGGAGCGGGGTCCCGAGCATATACACAAGCAACGACAGCGCGCCCTGCAGCGCTTGCGCGCACTGGAAACCACCATCGACAAGATGTTGCTTTTTCTGCGCAGCGGCGAGGTCGAGGGAGGGCGGATCGGGGTCGCGGATATCCTCGACGGTCTGCGCGAGAACTTCGCAGAGCTGTACCGTCAAAAAAATGTCGACCTGAGGCTACCGACCCTGAGTGCCGACCTTTTCTTGACGGGAAGTCGCGAAGCCTGGATCAGCATACTGGGCAATCTGTTGGAAAATGCCTTGCAATTCAGTCCGGAGGGAGGTACGGTCCGGGTGGACGTGGCGGGTGTGGCAGGAATCCTGCATTGGACCGTTTGCGATGAGGGACCTGGGGTGCCCACGGCCGAGCGGGGGCGAATCTTTGCTCCTTTCTACACTCGCCGTCGTGGCGGTACCGGTCTTGGCCTCAGTATCGTGCGCAATTTCGTGGAGAGCATGGGGGGGAGTATTCAGGTGATGGATACCGCGCAAGGCGCTTGCTTTCGGATTCAGGTGCCCGTCTGGACGCAGCCAGAGCCCATTCTGCGTTCCTCGACTGCACAGGAGCCGCGCTGATGGGTGCGGCGGGGGCGCGGGTATTGCTGGTGGAGGACGACGTCGACTTCGCCGAGGTCTTGGCCGAGGGCCTGGAAGAGGCCGGCATGGAGGTGCAGCAGGCCGCAGACGGCAAAGAGGCGCTGAACCGTCTGCGCGATGGCCAGTTCGACCTGATCCTGAGCGATGCCCAGATGCAGCCCATGGATGGCTACGGGCTTCTGGCAGCCCTGCGTGCGCAGCCAGGTCATCCTCCCGTCGTCATGATGACGGCTTGGGGCACCATCGACGAGGCGGTGCGCGCACTGCAGAATGGCGCCGTCGATTATCTCGTGAAACCCTTTGCCATGCAGGAACTCCTGACCAAATTGCAGCGACACGAGCGCCTGCAGCCGGGTGCGGAGTTGGAGCCCCTGGCCCACTCGCCGGTCATGCTGGAAACGCTGATCAAGGCGCGGCGGGTCGCGCAGACGGAGGCGAGCGTCCTGCTCACCGGTGAAAGCGGCGTGGGGAAAGAGGTGCTTGCGCGCTTCATCCATCGCGAAAGTAACCGGGCACGTGAGCCCTTTGTTGCGGTGAACTGTGCCGCCATTCCCGAAAGCCTTCTCGAAGCCACCCTCTTCGGTCATGAAAAAGGCGCCTTCACCGGGGCAAGCCAGAGCAGTCCGGGAAAGTTTGAGCAAGCCCAGGGCGGTACCCTGTTGCTGGACGAAGTTACGGAGATGGCCCTGCCACTCCAGGCCAAGCTCCTGCGGGTCTTGCAGGAACGGGAGTTGGAGCGTGTCGGCGGTCGGCGCACCATTCGTCTGGATGTGCGGGTCATCGCAACCAGCAACCGCGATCTGCGCCAAGCAGTGAGCGAGGGTAAGTTTCGCGAAGATCTGTACTACCGCCTGCAGGTGATCCCCCTGTGCGTGCCGCCCCTGCGCCAGCGTCGAGAGGATATCCTGCCCTTGGCACAGCGACTGCTTGCCAAACACTGCGAACGCATGGCCATCGCGCCCAAGAGCCTGGATCCCGAGGCGCAGGCGGTTCTGCTCAGCTATCCCTGGCCTGGTAACGTGCGGGAGTTGGACAATGCCCTGCAGCGTGCAGCCATTTTTTCGGCGGATACGGTAATTCGCAGCGACGATCTGGGTCTTGAAATGCGGGGCACGCTGGATGACGCCCGCTCTGAGGGTTCCTCACGTCCCATTCTCGAGGATGTGCGCAGCCGTCAGGAGCAAGAGACCATCGTCAGCGTTCTGCGCGAGTGTCGCGGCTCGCGCAATGAGGCGGCAAGACGTTTGGGAATCAGCCCGAGAACCCTGCGGCACAAGCTGCAGCGGTATCGCGAGATGGGGCGGGATCTCGGCGATATTTAGCACGAATTTTGCTAGCATTTTGCAGTCTATCTTTCTGGGGTATGGGTCATGAGCAGCGTCGAATCTTTGGATGCACTCCTCAGCCAGTTGCGCAACCTGGCAGGTCAGGCACAGGGCCTGAAGGTACCGGCAGCCTCGTCCGCGGGGGCGACGGGTTTTGCCGAGACCCTGAAAGGCATGGTGGAGGGCGTCAATCAGGAGCAGGCGCAGGCGAATCAACTGCAGAATAGCTTCGCCAGCGGTGATCCGGCCGTGAGTCTCAGTCAGGTGATGGTGGCTTCGCAAAAGGCCGATCTTTCCTTCCAGACGATGCTGCAGGTGCGAAACAAGCTGGTCTCAGCCTATCAAGACATCATGAACATCCAGGCCTGAGGCCGAGTCGACGAGGAGCGGATCACTGAGTGACGGCCATGGAAGCTACTCGCCCCGATACTCCGCCCCTATCTTTCCCCGCGCAATGGCAACGCCGTTGGCAGGAGCTGCCTGGCAATCGTCGCTTTGCCATTCTGGCCGTTCTGGCCGCGATCTTTGCCGGCATCGTCGTCACCCTGTTGTGGAGTCGGCCACAGGGCTACGGTGTACTCTACACCAACTTGTCCAACCGCGATGGCGGTGAGGTGATTGCCCAGCTGCAGAAGCTGAACGTTCCTTTTCGCATCACCGACGGGGGCGCCGTCATTTCCGTACCGGCCAACGAGGTTTACGCCACCCGGATGAAACTCGCTGCGGTCGGCCTGCCGCGCGGAGAAGGGGTGGGCTTCGAGATCCTGGACCATGAGCCCATGGGTACCAGCGACTTCGTGGAGCACGTCAATTATCAGCGGGCTCTGGAGGGCTCGCTGGAGCGGACCATCGCCTCGTTATCGGCGGTGGAGCGGGCCAAGGTCCACCTGGCCATTCCCAAGCCTTCGGTCTTTCTCAGTCAGGAGGAGAAGCCAACGGCATCGGTGCTCGTGAGCCTCTATCCAGGGAGAGAGCTGAGCGCTGCCCAGGTGGCGGGTATCGTCCATCTGGTGGCTGCCAGTGTCCCTGGGCTTACCGATAAAAATGTGACGGTGGTGGACCAGCAGGGCAATCTGCTGAGCGCACAGGGCGGCAACGATCTCGGTCTGCAACCGGGCCAACTGGCCTATCAGCGGGCAGTGGATCGCGCTTACGAACACCGTATCGAGCAAATTCTGGCACCCATCGTCGGTGCCGGTGGGGTACGGGTGGCGGTGTCTGCGGACATCGATTTTTCCCACAGTGAGAGCAGTTCCGTTACCTACGGCAATCACCAGATTCTGAGCCAGCAGCAAAACGTCCGGAGCAGCACGGGCGGGGGCGGCCCTTACGGTGTTCCGGGCGCACTCTCCAATCAACCGCCGGGAGTGGCCATTGCACCGTTGACGGCGCCCACCGTTTCAACGCTGTCGCCTGGCGATCTCATCGCCCTGGCACCGACCCTGAAGGCTCTGGCGCCCACGGAGAGCAGCAGCGACAGCACCACCAACTTCGATGTCGATCAGACCATTGTCCACACGGTGAATCCGGTGGGTTCCGTCAAGCGCCTGTCGGTGGCGGTTCTGGTGAACGATCGTCTCGAAGGCACTGGTCTGGGGGGTGCGAAGCAGGCAAAACCCTTGACGGCAGCGCAACTCCAGCAGATACAGCAGCTGGTGGAAGACGCCATTGGCTACGACGCCAAGCGCGGCGATACCGTGAAGGTCGTGAATATGCCCTTCAGCGGCACGGAGGCGGTGAGCAGCCATTTGCCCTGGTGGCAGCAGGAGTGGTTTCTGGCCCTGTTGCACGGCACGTTGCGTTACCTTGTACTGCTGTTGCTGGCGATATTGCTCTATTTTGGTTTGATACGTCCCTTATTGCGTATACGCGGTCGGCGTGAGCCCACATTGGCCGCCGATTCCGTCGCCCGGGACGGCGGTCAGGGCGAGGCAGGGGAGGTAGCCGCAGACCGGGGACAACCGGGCCCGACGACGGCTCGGGAACCTGTCTCCATGCCCGCCAATCCCCTGGAGACGGACCTATACGTGGCCCGGCAACTGGTCATGCAGGATCCGGGTCGGGCGGCCCAGGTCGTCAAGGAATGGCTGAGCAGTGAGCGCTGAAGCAGAGGAACTCAGCGGCATCGACCGCAGCGCCATCCTGCTCCTGAGCCTGGGCGAGGACGAGGCGGCCGAAGTCATGCGCCACCTGGGTCCCCGCGAAGTACAAAAGTTGGGCGCCGCCATGGCTCGCCTGTCGCACGTCAGCACCGAGCAGGCGCAGACCGTACTCGCCGACTTTCGATCGCGCCTCGAGCGGCAAACCTCCCTCGGGGTGGGCAGCGATCAATACATCCGCACCATGCTCACCAAAGCCCTGGGGGCAGACAAGGCTGGTACGGTCATCGACCGCATTCTGCACGGCGGTGAGGCTAGTGGTCTGGAGAATCTGAAGTGGATGGACGCTCGCTCCATCGCCGACCTCATCAAGCTCGAGCATCCCCAGGTGCTTGCCATGATCCTCGCCTACATGGAGCCTGAGCAGGCGGGTGAGGTCATCCATCATCTGCCCGAGCGGGTAGTGAGCGAGGCCATGATGCGTCTGGCGAGCCTCGAAACGGTGCAGCCCGCTGCCATCCGGGAACTCAACGAAATCCTGGAAGAGCAATTGTCGGGAGAGTCGCAGAGTCTGCAGGTGGCGAGCCTGGGCGGCGCCAAGAGTGCGGCGGACATCCTCAATCGTCTCGAAACCAGTCTGGCTACCAGTATTCTCGACAAGATGCGGGAAAGCGATGCGGAGTTGGCGGAGAAGGTACAGGAAAAGATGTTTGTCTTCGACGATCTCATCAAACTGGACGATCGCAGCATGCAGATCCTCCTGCGAGAGGTGCCCGCTGATGGCCTGGTGACGGCACTCAAGGGTGCGGCGCCAGCCTTGAAGGAAAAGTTTTTTGCCAACATGTCCAAGCGCGCGGCGGAGATGTTGCGGGACGACCTAGAGGCCAAGGGACCAGTGCGCATCAGCGAGGTGGAGGCGGCACAGAAGGCCATCCTCCAGGTCGCCCAGCGCCTGGATGCAGCCGGTCAGATCAGTCTTGGGGGTGGTAGCGGGGAGGCTATGCTGTGACGGTGAAATCGTTCGGATCGCCGCCGCAGATCATCCCCGCCGAGGGATCCGCATCCGCAAAACGCTGGGAAATGCCCGAATTCAGCGAATCGGCAGTCGCGACGGAGGCCCCTGGTCTGGGTGAGGCGGAACCGCCGGTGGAGGCGTCGGAATTGCGCTTGCCCACCACGGCCGAGATCGAGGCCGTGTACGCCAAAGCGGCGGAGGAGGGGCGAGCGGCAGGCTATGCCGAGGGTCAGCAGTTGGGCAGGCGTGAGGCACTGCAGGCAGCGGCCACGGATATCGAGCGATTGCGGCAGATTTTGCGAGGCCTCGCGGTACCCGTGGATCGACTCGATGCCGCCGTGGAACAGGCGCTTTTGAGCCTGGCACTGGAGATCGCCCGGCAGGTGGTCCGGCACGAGCTGACCACCCAACCCGAATTGATCCTGCCGCTGTTGCGGGAAGCCCTGAAAGCGCTCCCGATTCGCAGTCGTCGGCCGCTGCTGCGCCTGCACCCAGAGGATGTGGCATTGCTGCGAGAGGCCCTGCCGGAGCTGGCCGATGAGGGCGTCGAGACCGTTGCCGACCCGGACCTGGAGCGTGGCGGACTGATCCTTGCGGTGCCTCTGGAGGGAGAACCCGTCGTGCCCGACCGCCGCTGGGGACAGCGCAGTGAGGCAGCCGTAGCCACGGAATTGGATCTGAGCCTTGCGACGCGCTGGCGCCAGGTGCTGGAACAGCTTTTTGGAGATCTGGCACGATGACCCACACGCTCCCGGAACGGCAGGCGTCGTGGGCAGAGTTTCTTGGACAGTGGCACGATCGTTTGCCAAGGACCTTGCCCCCTCCCTTGCCCAGCGGGCGGCTCGTGCGCATGGTGGGTCTCGTGCTGGAGGCGGAGGGGATGGAGGCCAGCGTCGGTAGCCGTTGCCGGGTCATTGCCGCCAATCAGCGTGGCATCGATGCCGAGGTGGTGGGTTTTCACGGCGAGCGCCTGCAATTGATGGCGGCAGGGGATACCCATGGCGTGGCCTTAGGGGCGCGGGTTCAACTTTTGCCCGGGGAGGCCCAGGGTAGCGCCAGTCCGGCGCTCCTGGGACGGGTCATCGATGGTCTCGGGCAGCCATTGGACGGTGGCGATGCCGTTCCCAATCGGACTCCCATACCCCTCATGGGAACTCCCCTCAATCCCATGAACCGTATGCCCATACGCCATCCCTTGGACGTTGGGGTACGCAGTATCAACGCTCTGTTCACCGTGGGGCGTGGCGCGCGCATGGGTCTTTTCGCCGGTAGTGGCGTAGGCAAAAGTGTGTTGTTGGGCATGATGGCGCGGAATACGGAGGCCGACGTCATCGTCGTCGGCCTGATCGGTGAGCGCGGCCGGGAAGTCAAAGAGTTCATCGAGGATATCCTGGGCGAAGCGGGCCTACGGCGTGCCGTGGTGGTTGCCGCCCCCGCCGATGCCCCGGCCCTCACCCGTATCCGTGGTGCCCATCTGGCCACGGCGTTGGCGGAATATTTTCGCGATCGCGGGCAGCATGTGCTGCTGCTCATGGACTCCCTGACCCGTTATGCCATGGCGCAGCGCGAGATTGCTTTGGCCGTCGGCGAACCGCCTGCCGTGCGCGGCTACCCACCCTCGGTGTTTGCGCGCTTGCCAGCCCTAGTCGAGCGCGCTGGCAATGGCGGTCGCGATGGGGGAAGCATCACCGCCTTCTATACGGTGTTGATGGAGGGGGACGATCAGCAGGATCCCATCGCCGACAGCGCGCGCGCGATTCTGGACGGCCATCTGGTTCTGTCCCGCAGTCTTGCGGAGCAGGGCCATTATCCGGCCATCGACCTGGAGGCCTCCATCAGCCGGGTCATGCCGAATATCGTCCCCGCTGCCCAGCTGCAAGCGCTGCACCGGCTCAAGCGCCTTTACGGTCGCTATCGCGAACAGCGGGATCTCATCGCCGTTGGCGCATATTCGGCGGGACTCGATCCCGTGCTGGATCAGGCAGTGCAGGCCTATCCTGCCATTGAGGCATTTCTGCAACAGGATCAGCGGGAGTCCGTCGATCTTGCGCAAGCGCAGGCAGCGCTGGCGGCACTCATGGCACCCTATCTTGGAGGCACTGATGGCACGATGTCCTGACAGGATCCGGTATGGTTCGGTGGACGGATCCCATGAGCCGTGAAGAAACGCTGTTGTCCCTGAGTCGTGCCAGCCAGAATCACGAACAGATGCTGCGCCAGGAGCTCGCTCGCCAACAGCAGTTTCTGTCGGACCTCGAGGCAAAAATGCAGCTCTTGCAGAATTTTCTTGCCCAGTATCGTGCCGAGTGTGCGCACTTGGAGGGGCAGGGCGTGGAAGTGACGCGTGCCCTGGATATGCGGCGGTTCATCGCTCAACTGGAGCAGGCGATGCAATTTCACGAGTCCTCGCTGCAGGGACACCGGCGGCGGACGGCAGCTCTGCTGGAAGAGTGGAAACGGGCCCGTGGCAAGGAAAAAGCCTTGGCAAAGATCCTCCAGCATCTGCGCGACCTGCAGCAGCATCAGGAGCGTAAGCAAATGCAGAAGGAGATCGAACAATGGGTTGCCCGCAGTGCCGGGCGCGTACACGGATGAGCGCGCGGCGCAGCGGGGTACGGTAATTGCTTAGGAGAGCCTGTCCAAGGTGGTTTTTTCCTGGAGCCAGCTAAACCCATGGAACTGTCCAATATACCGGTTTTGCCGCTGAGTACTTCAGGTTCCTCGACCTCGTCCGTGTTGCCAAAGGCGGGTACCGCGTCCCCGGCTGCTCCGACCTTTGACAGCGTGATGCAGGCGCAGCGCGCTTCTGTGAGTCCAAACTCCGAGGCACCCGCGCGCCCGGAACCTGGAGGCGGAGGGACGGTGCGGGAGGAACCCACGGCCCAGGGTGCGGATCCGCAGGAGAAAAAACCAGAGAACCGCGGGGAGCGCGGCCCGTCCTCCGTCGCTGCAGCGCCACCCAGCGTGGCCGCCGCGGCGTACGCCGCCGGCGCTGAAGGCAAGGACTCGGTGAGGGGGGTAGGGGCAGAGGGAGTGTCCGTTGACCAGAAAGCCGAAAAGACGCCGACAGCCAAGTCGACGCCGAGTGGAGAGGGTGACGGCAAGGATTTGCCGCCGGCGTCTGCCGCTTTTCCGTTCCCGGCACTGCTCACCCTCGCAGCTTCGCTCTCGGGCGTGAATTACCCGGGCGAGGACCCATCCACGACGACCGGTGCTGGGGATGGTCCCAAGTTTACCGGAGTTTCCACAGGGCAGGTCCTGGGCGGTAACGACGAGCACGCCCAGGAGACCCAGCAGGTTTTGCATACGGCCGTGGGGCAGACCGGATCTCTGAGCAATATGCGGCGGGAGGTGGCCAAAGGCTTGGCCAAGGAGGCGGTGACTCCCGGGAAAGATCCGCAGCAACAACCATTCGAGGCGGGGAGTACTACACGGGTAGCTTCTTTATCCGCAACGAAGGCACTGGCTTCTGCCTCAGGCCCCGCGATCAGGGCCTCGCTGGCCGCGTCATCGCCGATACCGAGCGCTGCTTCCGGGCAGGCGGCGGCTACCACGACCGGCGGTATCGCTGCGACCATGGCTTTGCCGGTGCCCATGGCTCCGGTGTCCGCGGCACCCTCTGCCCCACCGGCCATTCCGATCCCGGTATCGGCACAGGCACCCTGGGGCGCGGCCCTGGGGCAGCAAGTTCAATGGATGCTGGGACAGAATGTGCAGCAGGTGACCTTACAGTTGAATCCTGCGCATCTTGGCCCGCTGGAGGTGCACCTGGATCTGCGCAGCGGTGGCCAGGCCAATGCGCTCTTCATTTCCGCCCACCCGGAAGTGCGTGCGGCCATCGAGGCCGCCGTGCCGCAGCTGCAGCAGAGTTTCGCGGCCATGGGTTTGCAGCTTGGCCAAGCCAGTGTGGATTCCGGCGCCGCATCGAGTCGCCGGTTCAACGATGGTGGAAGATCGTCCCGTGCGGCGGCGATTCGCCTCGATCCCACCGGGGAGCCGGGGACAACGGCCCCAGTGGTGGCGCTCCAGGGGCTGGTAAACACCTTTGTCTGAGCAATGTCGATAATGCCTGGGGTATCGCATCATGGCTGAAGAGATCCTCTCGCAAGACGAGGTGGATGCGCTTTTTCAGGGCATGGCCGGCGGCGAGGTGGAAGTGGAGGCGGAGCCTGCGGCGCCTGTGGGTTCCGTGCAGCCCTACGATCTTGCCAATCAGGACCGGATCGTACGTGGACGTATGCCCACCCTGGAAGTGGTCAATGAGCGCCTTGCACGTCTTTGGCGGGTCAGCCTGTTCAATTTTCTGCGACGCAGTGCGGAGATCTCTGTGGGCCCAGTGCGCCTTGTCAAATACAGTGAATTCATTCGTAGCCTGATGGTGCCCAGCAACATCAATATCGTCCAGGTGAAACCCCTGCGCGGTTCGGCGCTGTTCGTCTTCGATGCGAGGCTCATCTTTGCGGTGGTGGACAACTATTTTGGTGGCGACGGCCGCTTTCATGCACGGATCGAGGGGCGCGAGTTTACGCCTCTGGAACAACGTATCATCAAACGGTTGCTGGATCTCGTCTTCAAGGATTTCAAAAGTGCGTGGTCACCGGTGATCGATCTGCAGCCGGAGCTTTCCCGCTCGGAGGTCAACCCGCAGTTCGTCAGCATCGCCACGCCGACGGAGGTGGTCATCGTGAGCACCTTCAATATCGAGCTCGAGTCCGGTACCGGCAGTTTCCAGATCTGTCTGCCCTACGGCATGGTAGAGCCGGTTCGGGATCAGCTCACGGCCGGAACGACGGCAGACCGTTCCGAGATCGACAAGCGCTGGGTACAGTCGCTCCACGATGAATTGCGGGAGGCCACCCTCGAGCTACGCGTCGAGTTTGCCCGCCTGCCCATCAGTGTCCGCCAATTGCTGGCACTGCGTGTGGGCGACGTCATTCCGCTGGAGAGGCCCGAAACCCTCGTCGCTCGCGTCGATGGGATCCCGGTGTTCCGCGGTCCCTACGGCGTACACGGGGGCAAATACGCCATTCAGTTCCACGAAGCACTGCCGCCCGAGACCGAATCCGGACAAGCCGCGTTGGCGGCCTGGGAGAAATGAGCAATGGCTGACGACGACAACCAGGATGCAGGAACCATGGACGACTGGGCAGCCGCCATGGCTGAGCAGGCGGCGGTCACCGCTGCCGGCAAAACGGACACGGACACGCCGCCCTCGGCGGAGCCAGTGGCTGCCGCACCGATGCCCGACCTGGAGGAGACCAGCCCGGCGGGGGGCGCGCCGGCGGGGGGCGCGCATGCCAATCTCGACATGATTCTGGACATCCCCGTGAACCTGTCGGTGGAGTTGGGGCGTACCAAGATCCAGATCCGCAACCTTTTGCAGCTGGCCCAAGGATCGGTGGTCGAACTGGAGCGTTTGGCGGGAGAGCCCATGGATGTGCTGGTAAACGGCTATCTCATCGCTCAAGGCGAGGTGGTTCTGGTCAACGATAAATTCGGGATTCGCTTGACGGACATCATCAGTCCGGCAGAACGGGCCAGGAAACTGCGCTGATGGGACGTTCTACCAGCGCCGGCATCGCGCGCCTCCGGTCGTTCCCGTCATCGAGCGTCAAGCTTTCGCTGCGCGATCCGTCAAAAAATCGACTGCGCGGGTTGGTGTCGTCGCCATTGCTGCTGGTGTCGGTTGCCGCCCAGGGAGCGACGATGCCAGAGGTCTTCTCCTGGCGGTCCGGTTTGCAGCTCGTCCTGGCCCTTTTGTTGGTTCTGGCTGTCTTTCTGGTTCTGGTCTGGTTGCTGAAACGCTTCCAGCCGGGACTGACCGGCGGTTCAGGATCGGTCATAAAGGTGGTTGCATCCCTGCCTCTGGGAGCGCGGGAACGCCTCTTGCTAGTGGACCTCCAAGGTCAGCAGTTGCTCTTGGGCGTAAGCCCGGCAGGGATCTCCCTGCTGCAGGTGCTCGAGCAGCCCTTGACCCTTCCGCAACGCAACCTGCCGACGGATTTTTCCGGCTGGTTGCGCCAGTCGATGGAGAGGCGCAAGACAGGCACATGGCGACAAACACCGGCTTCCGAATCCGCAGCAGCAAAGCAGCGCAGCGAATCCTCACCTCCGCCATCGGCGGAATAGCCACCTTTTCCCTTGCTGGACCGACCTGGGCGGCCGGTTTGCCCGCATTGACGGCAAGTCCCGCGCCGGGTGGCGGTACCGAGTACAGTCTCAGCATTCAGACGCTGCTCTTCATGACGGTGCTGGTCTTCCTGCCGGCACTGCTGCTGATGATGACGGCGTTTACGCGCATCATCATCGTCCTGTCGCTGCTCAAACAGGCCTTGGGATCGACCCAGATGCCCCCGAGCCAGGTCATGGTGGGACTGGCCCTTTTCCTGACATTCTTTGTGATGGCTCCGGTGTTCCAGCAGATCAATACGGAGGCCTTGCAACCCCTCAACGATAATAAAATCGACCTGGTACAGGCGATGGCCAAGGCAGAGGGACCCTTGCGCAACTTTATGCTCTCGCAGACCCGTCCCGATGATCTCGCCCTCTTCGTGAAACTCTCCGGCCACAAGGCTCTGGAAAAACCCAGCGATACCCCTCTGAGTCTGTTGGTGCCAGCGTTCATTACTTCCGAGCTGAAAACCGGATTTCAGATAGGTTTCCTGATATTCATTCCCTTCGTCATCATCGATCTCGTGGTAGCAGCGGTGCTCATGTCCCTGGGCATGATGATGCTGTCTCCGGTGACCGTATCCTTCCCGTTGAAACTCATGCTGTTTGTATTGGTGGACGGCTGGGATCTGGTCATCGGTTCCCTGGTTCAGAGCTTTGTCCACTGAGGTAGACAGATGAGCCCTGAGAGTATCGCCAGTATTTCCCAACACGCCCTGTGGACGGCCCTGCTGTTGTCGGCACCACTCCTGGGCGTCGCGCTCGTGGTGGGTGTTCTGGTCAGTGTGTTTCAGGCGGCCACCCAAATCAACGAGATGACTTTGAGTTTCGTGCCCAAGGTGCTGGCCATGGCCCTGGTCCTGATCATTGGCGGACCGTGGATGCTGGGCCTGATCATGCACTTTACCATCCAGCTCTTTCACAATATTCCACACCTCATCAATTCATGATCAGCCTGACCAGCGGACAATTGGAACACTGGATTGGGGCCTTCTTCTGGCCCTTTGTCCGGATTCTGGCGCTGTTGTCCACGGCACCGGTATTCAGCGCCAGTGCCGTACCCATTCAGGTACGGGTGGGCCTAGCTGCAATCATCAGCGTCGCCATTGCTCCGGCTTTGCCGACTCTACCCGCCGTGCACTTTTTGTCTGGGGCAGGGCTCGTGCTGCTGGTGGAACAGATCGTCATTGGCACCGCCTTGGGCTTTGCGGTCACGCTGATTTTCAGTGCCGTGCAATTTGCGGGGTCCGTCATCAGCCTGCAGATGGGTCTTGGATTTAGCAGCTTTTTTGATCCGACCACGGGTGTACAGGTGCCGACCCTGTCCAATTTCCTCAACCTTGCCGTGCTGCTTTTTTTTATGGCACTCAATGGACAGCTCCTGGTTTTGGTCGTGCTGATGCGTAGTTTTACGGTATTGCCGGTAGACCCGAACCTGGTGGTACACGCAACCGCCTGGCACGTTTTAGCGGCGGCTGGAGCCGCGGTGTTTTCTCTGGGAATGGCCATCGCGGCACCAGTCCTGGGGGCGCTGTTTCTGGTGAACATCGCTTTGGGTGTGCTCAGCAAGCTCGCACCGCAGCTCAATCTTTTTGTCGTCGGTTTTCCCTTGCTGATCGGCGTCGGGCTCATCGGCCTTTACCTTCTGGCGCCAGCTCTGGAACTCGTCGTGCGTCAACTCCTCGATCTCGCCCTGAATCTCAGTGGCCGCTTTATGATCTCGGCAGGGGGCTGAGGAATGGCCGAAGAGCAGTCCCAGGAACGCACCGAAGCGGCGACGCCCAAAAAAAGGGAAGACGCGCGAAAAAAGGGGCAGGTTCCCCGCTCCCGAGAGTTGTCCACGAGTGCCTTGCTCTTGCTCAGTGCAAGCCTGCTCTATGGTCTCGGCAGTGAGATCCAGACGATGGCAACGGATTTCCTGCGCGCTGGATTACGGCTGACACCCGCGGTCATGTCGAACCACCAAGACCTTTTGCGTCACCTTGTGCAGATGGCTGGGCTTGCGCTGAGCGATGTGCTGCCTCTATGGCTCGCGCTGATGCTGGTCGTAGTATTGGCCAGTATCGCCCTGGGGGGCTGGAATTTCAGCACAAAGACCCTGATTCCAAACTTCAGTCACCTGGACCCCATAGAGGGAATACAACGCCTCTTTTCCCGACGCGGGTTTCTGGAGCTTGTCAAGGCGGCACTCAAAACCTTGGTGGTGGGTGGCATCGGTGTGACGGTGATCTGGGCACAGCGCGGGGAATTGCTTGGGCTCATCCAGATCAGCCCCAAAAGTGCCATGGTTTCGCTTCTCTCCATGAGCGGTCTGGTTTTTTTGATCATGGCCGTCGGCACCCTGCTTATCGTCCTGTTCGACGTACCTTTTCAGCTCTGGAGCTTCAACGAAAAGCTCAAGATGTCGCGCCAGGACATCAAGGACGAGATGAAGGAGATGGATGGCAATCCCCAGATAAAGACGAAGGTGCGCTCCATGCAGAGGGAAATGGCGCGTCGGCGCATGATGGCGGCCATACCCAGTGCGAGCGTCGTGGTAACCAATCCAACGCACTATGCCGTGGCTCTGCGTTATGTCGAAAGTGAAAACCGTGCGCCCGTCGTTCTCGCCAAAGGTGCTGGTAATGTGGCCCTGCGTATTCGCGAGCTGGCTCAGGAGCACGGTGTGCCGCTGGTAGAGGCGCCACCCCTGGCGCGCGCCTTGTATCACCACGTGGAACTGGAGAAGGAGATCCCGGCACTGCTGTACCGGGCCGTTGCCGAAGTCCTGGCCTATCTCCATCAGCTGCGTCTGGCCCCGCCTGGGCAGGCACTGGAATTGCCTGAGCAGTGGTCGGTACCGCCGGAACTGGATCGAGGGGGTTGATCGTGGATGCCTTCATACGGCTCTTGCAGAAACTGAATTGGCATACGCTGGCAGCACCCGTTCTGGTAATCCTGATTCTGGCGATGCTCATCATCCCGTTGCCCACGTTTTTGCTGGATCTCCTCTTTACCTTCAACATCACGCTGGGACTGATCATTCTCCTCGTCAGCCTGTATATGACCAGGCCACTGGAATTTGCCGCTTTTCCCACGGCACTGCTGTTGACTACCTTGCTGCGCCTATCCCTCAATGTCGCTGCTGCCCGGGTGATTCTGTTGCACGGGCAAAATGGGCCCGGTGCCGCAGGAGTCGTGATCGAGTCGTTCGGTGAGTTTGTGGTGGGTGGCGACTATGCCGTGGGTATCATCGTCTTCGCCATTCTCGTCATCATCAATTTTGTGGTTATTACCAAGGGCGCTGGACGAATTGCCGAAGTAAGCGCCCGCTTCACCCTGGATGCCATGCCCGGCAAACAGATGGCCATCGATGCCGATCTCAATGCGGGAATCATCGATCAGGAAGAAGCACACCGGCGCCGCGTGGAAATCGCCCAGGAGGCCGATTTCTTCGGTTCCATGGATGGTGCCAGTAAATTCGTGCGCGGAGATGCCATTGCCGCCATTCTCATCCTTTTCATAAATCTTATCGGCGGTCTGGTCATCGGCATCTGGCAGCACGGTCTGAGCCTTGGAACGGCGGCACACGACTATACCCTGCTCAGCATCGGCGATGCCTTGGTGGCGCAGATACCGGCGCTGGTCATATCCATTGCCGCCGGCATCGTGGTGAGTTCCGTCAACACCGGGCAGGATCTGGGCCGCCAACTCATCGGTCAGATCTTTCAGCATCGCGATGTACTGGTCATCGTCGCTGCCATTTTGGGTTTGCTTGGCCTCATTCCGGGGATGCCGCATCTCCCGTTTCTGACGGCGGCGGGCGTTTTGGCTGGTGTGGTCTGGTACCAGCGGCGCCGGGCTCAGCAGCAAGCCACGGAAACTCCCGTGGTGGAGACCACTGCCGAGCCCGAGGAAATCGGCTGGAACAGCGTGGAGCCGCTGGACCCTCTGGGATTGGAGGTTGGCTATCGTCTCATTCCCCTAGTCGACAAAAATCAGGGGGGTGAACTACTTGCCCGAATCCGGGGGGTCCGCAAGAAATTTGCCCAGGATATCGGTTTCCTGGTTCCGGCAGTGCATGTGCGGGACAATCTCGAGCTCCGCCCTACCGCCTACCGAATCACCATCCGCGGGGTAGACATGGGGGGTGGGGAGGTCTTTCCCGATCTCTTGCTGGCCATCGACCCCGGGAATGTCCTCGGCAAGCTGGAAGGAACGGCAACCCGTGACCCGAGTTTCGGGCTGCCGGCCGTCTGGATCGAGCCGCTCCAGCGCGACAAAGCCTTGGCACTGAACTACACCGTGGTCGATCCTGCCACCGTCATTGCGACCCAGTTGCACCAGATTCTGCAGCAACATGGCGCCGAACTCCTGGGACGGGAGGAGGTGGAGGGCTTGATTTCACACCTCGCAAGTCGCTCGCCCAAGCTGGTGGAGGATGTCATTCCCAAGCTCATCAGTCCAGATCGCCTCAAACGCGTCCTGCAAAACCTGTTGCGTGAGGGCGTATCCATCCGCGATATGCGAACCATCGTCGAAGTTTTGGCGGAGGAGGCGCCCCAGAGTCAGGATGTCGACGAACTGACGGCGGCGGTGCGCCGCGCCCTCGGGCCATTCATCGTGCAGGGCTTGTTCCCGGGGCAGTGTGAATTGCCGGTGGCGGTGATCGATGGGCAGCTGGAACACTTGTTGCAAGAAAGTCTGCGTAACGGCAAGGGAGAGAGTCTCGAACCCGGACTCGCCCAGCGTATCCTGGAAAAGGCGAAGGAGCTCATGCAGCAGATGGAGGCAGGTGGATTACCACCGGTACTTTTGGCTATGGCACCCATGCGGGCTTTCCTGGCCCACTTCCTGGCGCGTAGTGCCCCGCGACTGCGGGTTCTGTCCTATGCGGAAATACCAGAAAATAAGAAAATTCGAGTGGTGGCCACCCTTGGCGCCGGATGACTCGCGACCAGTAGAGGAAACTGAGATATGAAAATCCGGAGATTCCACGGCGCGACCACGCGCGAGGTACTGGCCCAGATCCGTAGCGCCCTGGGCGCCGAAGCGGTGATTTTGTCCAATCGGGATGTGGCCGGTGGGGTAGAAATCGTTGCCGCCGTGGATTTTGATGACCGCGAGCTACAAGCGGCTGCAGCCACGGCTCCGGAGTCTCGTCAGACACCAGTGCCCGAGAACAAGGCCCAGCAGCGCCAGGATGCGCCAGTGCCGGCAGGGGAGCGGATGTCCACGCAGATGCCCCAGGCCTCGACTCTGGGAGAAGATCTGCACAATCTCCGACAACTCGTGGAAAAACGCTGGGGTCAGCGGCGAAAAGCAACCCCCACGTCCCTCCTGAGTGAGAGTAAAAACCTGGGTCAGTGGGGTTTTTCACCAGACTGGCTGGAAAAGCACGGTCTGCAGAACGCTCTGGACGCGGCCAACACATCTGTGCTCCAGCAGCGCCTGGACCAACTCATTCCCTGCCGACCCATGGGCGATGGCGAGGGCGGTCTGCTCGCCTTGCTCGGACCAACGGGTGCCGGCAAGACCACCACCATCGCCAAGTTGGCCGCCCGCAAGGTATTGCGGCACGGTCCCCATGCGGTAGCGCTTTTCACCACCGATACCTATCGTATTGCTGGGGTGGAGCAACTGGGGATTTATGCACGTATCCTGGGCGTACCCTTGGAAGTGGTACACGATGCCCAGGATCTCCTGCGCGGCTTGCAGAAGTACGAGGATCGCCCGTGGATCTTCATCGATACCATGGGCTTGAGCCCAAGAGACCCACGCCTGCGCCAGCAACTGGAATGGCTCGAAGCGGTTGGTCCGGATCTGCACCGCTACTTGCTGCTGCCGGCAGGACTCGACAGGCGTGGCCTGGGCAGCATGCTCGCCCCGTACGAGCAGCTGTCTTTGAGCGCGGCCATTCTGTCCAAGGTCGATGAAGCCCCGGCCTGCGGCGCGGCCCTGGAATGGCTCGAGCAGCATCACTTGCCGTTGGCGTATTTCAGCGATGGGCAAAAGGTTCCGGAGGATCTGCACGAGGCACGCTGGAGTTATCTCCTCGCGAGCATGGGCGTGGATCCCGACGGCGCCCTGGACTTCACGCCAGCGAGCGCGAGCCGATATCATGATGTCTGAGGGGCGCGAGGGAACTGCCATGGATGGGGTCCAAAGAGCGGATCAAGCGGAGGGCTTGCGAAAAATGCGGAAGGACAACACGGTGCGTGCAATCGCCATTGCCAGCGGCAAGGGCGGTGTGGGAAAGACCAACGTCGCCGTCAATCTAGCCGTCGCGCTGGCGGATCTTGGCTCCCGGCCGCTGCTGCTGGATGCGGATCTCGGGCTGGGGAACGTGGACATACTTCTGGGCTTGAGCCCCCGATTCAATCTGTCGCACGTGCTCTCCGGTGAAAAAACCATGGCGGATATCCTCATCAAGGGGCCCCACGACATCCATATTCTGCCGGCTGCCAGCGGCGTTGCGGGCATGGCCGACCTGGATCTGGGGCAACGCGCGGGGCTCATTGAAGCAGTCAGTAGTTTGGATGCCGATGTGGATCATTTGCTCATCGATCTTGCCGCCGGCATCGCCACCGATGTGCTCACCTTCAGCAGGGCGGCGCAGGAGGTCCTGGTGGTCGTCTCCAACGAGCCGGCCTCCATTACCGACGCGTACGCCCTGATCAAGGTGCTGAGTCGTGACCACGGTCTGCGGCGCTTTCACGTTTTGCCCAACATGGTGGCCGATGCCCGTGAAGGCCAAATCCTCTTTCAGCGCCTGTCGGCGGTGGCGGAACGTTACCTTGAAGTACAACTGGACCTCGCCGGCATCATTCCCTTGGATCCGGCCATGCGCAGCGCCGTGCGGGCACAGCAATGCATCTTCGATCGCTACCCAGGGAGTGCTGCGGCACAGGCGTTCCGGACACTGGCGCACACGGTCCGTGCTTGGCCTCGACGTACCGAGGGCCGGGGGGAGATGCGCTTTTTTCTGGAACGTCTTTTTGCCGATATGGCGCCGGCGCTGCGTGCATGATAGCGCAGCGTGCCTGGGATCAGGATCCGCAGCGCAGCGCCCTGGTCGCGCGCTACGTGCCGCTGGTTCAACGTATAGCGCAGCGATTGCGAGCACGATTGCCAGCCAATGTGGACTTGGGAGATCTTATCCAGGCAGGACTCATCGGTCTTCTGGATGTTCTCGAGCAATACCCTGAGCCCGATGACTCCGACGCCTTTTTGCGCTATGCCACACTGCGTATACGCGGCAGCATGATTGATGAACTGCGCGAGCAGGACTGGTTGCCGCGGCGGGCCCGTGCCAAGGAGCAGCAGGTCAGCCGAGCCATGGCGCAACTGGAGCAGCAGTTGGGGAGACCGCCCAGCGATCAGGAGGTGGCAAAGCACCTGGGCTGGGATCTGGACGATTACCAGAAAGCCATCGCCGACAGTGGTGGTCAGCTGGTTTACCTGGAAGATCTCGCCGCCGACAACGATTCCTTCGTCGGACAGTACCTGCGCGATCGTCACGCAGATATCAGCGAGGTCTTGGGTTCGCTGGAGTTCGATCGGCATCTGCAGGAGGCTATCACGCGACTGCCCGAGCGCGAGCGCCTGGTCCTGTCGCTCTACTATCGCGAGGAGCTGACCTTGCGGGAAATCGGCGAGGTGCTGGAGGTCACGGAGTCGCGCGTCAGTCAGATCGTGCGTCAAGCCGTCCTGCGATTGCGCGCTAGCCTGCAGTTAGGGTCGCTGGGGTAATGGATATCCTGACCCTGTTGGGCTTGCTGGTTGCCTTGGGCGGCATCCTGCTTGGCCAGTTTCTCGAGGGTGGGAAGATTGCTTCCGTCTTGCAGCTTACTGCCTTCGTCATCGTCATCGGTGGCACCACCGGCGCGGTCATGGTGCAATACACGCTGCCGGTTTTTTTACGTTCCGTCAAAATGTTGCCGTGGATCATCAAGCCGCCGCGCAGTGACCCGCAACCCATCATCGCCGAGATCATCGAGTGGAGCACTCTGGCGCGCAAGAACGGGCTTTTGGCCCTGGAAGGGCTAATCGACGGCATCACCGATCCCTTTCTGCAAAAAGGCCTGCAGATGCTCGTGGATGGCACAGAGCCCCACAAGATTCGGGATACCCTGGAGGTGGATCTGGAGGCCCGAGACAGTATGGAAAGGCAAGCTGCCAAAGTCTTCGAATCCGCTGGAGGTTACGCGCCCACCATCGGTATCCTGGGTGCTGTGCTCGGCCTGATTCATGTCATGGAAAACCTGGCCGATCCGGCAAAGCTTGGGGCGGGCATTGCCACGGCGTTCGTTGCCACCATCTACGGTGTCGGGTCCGCCAATCTCTTCTTTCTGCCCGTCTCCAATAAAATCAAGGGAATCGTGCACCAGCAATCGCACCTGCGCGAGATGATCATCGAGGGCCTGGTCGCCATCGCTGAGGGCGAAAATCCCAAGATCATCGAAGGGCGACTTCAGAGTTTTTTCGTACGCTGAGATGTCCCATGGCCGATGATCCACTGACGCCTGCGCCCGGAGTGACGGGACCGGTACAACCGTCCATGCCGCCGGGGCGGCGACGAGAGGAATCTCAGTCTCCCCGACCGTCGCCAAAGCCGAAACGGAAAGATCCGCCGGGCAAGGCGCCGGGACATGGGATCGATGAATACGCCTGTTCAGACTCGATGCCCGACCTTCTCTGCCGCGAGTAGGTCGCGCGTGGGGGCAGGATGTGTCCGCCATCGATCGGCCGAGTGCGGGTGTCCGGCCGTCGCTACGGGTCTTGGGGAAACTCAGTCCTGCTGGGCCAATGCCTGCAATTGGTAAAGCAGTTCCAGCGCTGCCCGCGGACTCAGTACATCGGGATCCAGATCACGCAGGCGCTGTAGTGCTGGGTGAGGGCTCTCGGCAAAAAGGGATAGCTGGCTTTTGGCGTTGGCGTCTGCGGCCGGTGAGGGTCGGGCGGGATCCTCGAGTTCCGCGAGGTGGCGTCTGGCGTTTTCCAGCACCGTTTCCGGTAATCCCGCCAGCCGGGCCACGGCAATGCCAAAGCTCTGGGTAGCAGGGCCAGGCTCCACCCGGTGCAAAAAAACGATGTCCTTGTCACGGGTCATGGCCGTCAGGTGGGCATTGTGGACGCCCGGGTATTGCAGTTCCGTCAGTTCAAAGTAGTGCGTGGCGAAGAGCGTGTAGGCGCGTTTCTCCGCCAGGCTTTCAAGACAGGCCCAGGCGATGGCAAGACCGTCGTAGGTAGAGGTTCCACGACCGATTTCGTCCAGGAGGACCAGACTGTGGTCCGTGGCCAGATTCAGGATCCGGGCGGTCTCCTGCATCTCCACGAGGAAGGTGGAGCGTCCGCCGGCCAGATCGTCGCTGGCGCCGATGCGGGTAAAGATCCGGTCGATGGGGCCGAGCCGTGCCCGCCGTGCAGGAACCCAGCTGCCGATATGGGCCAAGAGGACGATGATGGCCGTCTGCCGCATATAGGTCGACTTGCCTCCCATGTTGGGACCGGTGAGGAGCAGCAGCCGATGCTCGTCATCAAAGCGCAGGTCGTTGGGCACGAATCCAGCACCCAGCTGCATCTCCACCACAGGGTGTCTGCCCTCATCGATTTCCAGCACCGGCGCATCGCAAAAGCTGGGTGCAGACCAGCGCAAAGCCAGGGCGCGCTCGGCCAGGTTGGCGCAGACGTCCCACTGCGCCACCCGCTGACAGAGCCACTGGAGTTCCCCGATACGCTCGGCAAGTTGCCTCAGGATATCGCCAAAACAGGCGCGCTCCAGGGTCTTGGCGCGACTCTCGGCAGCAAGGCTCTGGGTCTCCAGCTCTTTCAGTCGGGGGTTGCTGAAGCGTTCGGCATGTCTGGTGCTTTGCCGACGCTGGTAATCCGCGGGCAGGGGGCCTGTGTAGCTGCGCGGGATCTCGATGAAGAGCCCCTGCACGCGATTGTACTGTAACCGCAGCTGCGGGATACCGCTGCGCTCGCGCTCGGACTGTTCCAGCTCCACCAGAACCTGTTGCAGGTTTTCGCTCAACTGACGATGGTGATCCAGATCGGCGTTGAAACCGGTACGAATGTAGCCGCCATCGCGCAGCGTCGCCGGCAAATCCTCCTCGAGGGCCTGCTCCAGGAGGCGGCACTGCGCCGACAGATCGGGCCAGGGGAACTCGCCCAGCTCGGACTCCGCTCCCAGCGCCGTCGCCAGCGCCGTTTGCAGTGTCGGCAGTGTCTGCAAGAATTGACGAAGTTGCCCAAGGTCGCGTGGACTGGCGCTGCCCAGAGCAACCCGGGTGACGATGCGTTCGGCGTCGGGCAGGTGGCGTAGCTGCTCCTGTAAACGCAGATAGCCGCGCTGGGCAATCAGGGCAGCGAGGGCGCGGTGGCGTCGATCCAGTATGGGTCCGGGTCGCAAAGGCCGCGCCAATTGTGCGCGCAAGAGCCTGGCTCCCATGGCCGTACGGCAGTGCTGCAATATCTGGTAGAGCGAAGGACCGCCCTCGCGTCCCCCCAGCACTTCCAGGGCGCTGAGACTCTCGCCGTCGAGACCGAGTTCCTCCTCGTCGTTCTCGGGCAGAATCTGCCGCACCTGGTGGAGGGGGCTTTTCAGTCGATTCTCGGCATAGTCCAGTAGGACGGCGGCGGCTTGCAGGCCGATGGGATGCCGCTCGCCGTCGACGATCTGCCCCGGCTGCGAAAAATAGCGCTGCAGGATGGGCTGGGTCTGGCGACGTTCAAACCGCTCCGCCTTCAGAAACGTGGGGGAGGGCAGGCTCCGCGGCAGATCCCGAGGCAGGGAACAGCCCTCGGGCGCCAGGATCTCCGCTACCGGACGCCGTACCAGCACCTCCAGTAAGCGATCCGCACGGACATCCCGGATACCCAGGCGCCCGCCGGCCACGTCCAGGGTGGCAAGGCCCCAACGATCTTTCTCGGGCAGCAGGGCAAGGAGTAGGGCCTCGCGGTCGGCACTGAGGAGAGACGCGTCCACCAGGGTTCCCGGGGTGATGACCCGCCGAATTTCCCGCTCCACCGGTCCCTTGCTAAGGCCCGGGTCCCCAACCTGTTCGGCAATGGCGACGCGCTCGCCGGCCTGGATGAGGCGGGCGAGATAATTGTCGACGCTATGCACCGGTACCCCAGCCATGGGCACCGGCGCACCGGCGCTCTGGCCGCGACTGGTCAGGGCAATGCCCAGGATGGCCGCAGCGCGCTGCGCATCTTCGTAAAAGAGTTCGTAGAAGTCGCCCATGCGAAAAAAGAGCAGGGCGTCGGGGTGCTGCGCCTTGAGATCGTGGAACTGCCGCATCACTGGGGTGTGGGCAGTGCTGGCATCGCCTTTGGCTGTGGACATGGATAGAGTCTTGTCACAAAAAAGACGAAGGGGCAAGGAAAGCCCTTGCCCCCTGACCGGGTCTGTGCAGCACTATTGGCGATTGCCGCCAAAGATCTCCAATAGCGCCATGAATAGGTTGATGATGTCCAGGTAGAGACCAACCACCAGGAGCACCGGCTCCTGAATACCACCGTGAATCATCCGCTGGGTATCGAAGATGATCAATCCACTGAAGACCAGCACCAGCACGCCGGCAATGGCCATTTGCAGGGCTGGGATATGCAACAGGAAGATGTTCAGCAAGGAGACCACTATGGCGACGATCAGACCTGTCAGCAAAAAGCCACCGATATTGCTGAAATCCCGTCGCGTGCGCATGGCGTAGATGGACAGCCCGACGAACATGGCTGCCGTCGTCCCCAGAGCCTCTGCGATGACCGTGGGGCCACCGGGCATCTTGAGATAGACGGCAATGGCAGGACCCATCATCATGCCCATGCCAGCGGCGAAAAGGAAAACCAGGGGCACGGCAAAGGGACTGCGGTGGGCACCGGTATACTGCACCGCAAAGAGTAGGGCAAAGGAGCCGATCATGAGAAGAATCGGGTGCTCGTAGGCAAAGGGAGAGGTCATGCCCACGAGGGAACCGATGGTGGATACCACCAGGGTCGCAGCCAGCAGGGCGTAGGTCTTGCCCATCACCGCACCGATGGGATTGACAGCACTCTGTCCGGCAGGGTTCATGCCATCGGGAAACTGGTAGGGATTCTGATTGAAGTCCATGAAACGCTACCACAGTTGAAAAACCTATGGATACTATGGGGACTAACACCCCGTTTTGCAAGGTCAGTCTTCACCTGGCAAAGGAAGGCGACCGCTTGTGGCGGGCTGGTGGCATGGCAGGGACGCCGGCAGGTCGCTTTTGCTGGCGATCTCACCCGCCTGGTGACCAAGGCCGAAGGCATCTGCACACCGGAAAGCACACGCTCCGGCGGTGGAGTTCGGTCAGGTACGGCAGTCGTGGAGGATGGTTGCCCCGGAACTGCCGAAGCATTACCCTTCAGGCCTTGATCTGGGCGGGGGTTGGGCGTTTATGGCGGCACTGATTTTTGATACGGAAACCACCGGACGGATCGCTCCGGAACTCATCGAAGCTGCCTGGTTGCGCGTGGGCGAGTTGCGCACGCTCGCGGTAGAAGAGGAATTCGTGCGCCGCTACCGCCCGAGCAAACCCATCGAGATGGGTGCCATGGCGGTGCACCATATCCTCGATGAGGATCTGGAGGACTGTCCGCCGGCATCGGAGTTTTCCCTGCCGGCCGATACCGAATACCTCATCGGCCACAGCATCGATTACGACTGGGAGGTCATCGGTAAACCGGAGGTAAAGCGCATCTGCACCTTCGCCATGAGCCGCAAGCTCTGGCCTGAGGTAGACAGCCACTCGCAGTCGGCCTTGCTGTTTTATTTCAGTAAAGACCGGCGCAAGACCCGGGACAATCTCAAGAATGCGCACTCAGCCCTGGCCGACGTCAAATTCTGTCGCATCATTCTCAATCGCATCCTACTGGCCGTACGGCCTGCCAGCTGGGAGGCACTCTGGGAGTTCAGTGAACGGGCGCGAATCCCCGAAACCATGCCTTTCGGCAAGCACCGCGGGGTACGCATCGTCGATCTGCCCGACGATTATCGCCGTTGGGCCCTGAGCAATCTGACCGAGATCGATCCTTACCTGCGCAAGGCCCTGGAAGGCTGAGGGGGTATCTCGGCGGCGGCCTCGGCCATGGCGCGCAGCAGGGCACGACCGGTGCTCTCGGCGTTGGAGCCAATGGCGAGCATGCCATCTTCGTGACCACGCATCTGCAGGATACACGGTAGTGCGGCAACGGCGACGAGTTCGGCAACGGCTTCCGCCATGGCCGGGGTTCCGTAGGCAATGTCTGCGGCCGTAGCGGGCAAACCCAGACGTGGCGCCGCTCGCCAGAGCTCTGGTGCATGCACGTGGAAGACCCAGGACGCCTCCGGGCGCCGGTCGTAGGCAGCGGCGTGGCTCATGGCTTCCGAGGATGGCCGTGCCGGACCCGTGGCCCAGACCGCATTGGCAGCCAAATCCCAGGATTCCACCCGGCTGTACCCACCAGGTCCCAACTCAGGCAATGCGCCGCTCTGAGTGGCGGTGATCCAGAAGCCCGCGCCATTGCGCCGGCTGAGATTGCCAAAGCCAACCCCGCCATAGCGATCCGGCTCCTGCCCAAGCACTCCCAGCGCCCGAAAACGCCGCCGCCAAGCCTCGAGTTCGGCTATCTCCAAGGCGCTCGCGGCGGAACCTGGACGCCAATACAGCTGAAATTTGGTGACCCCTTCCGCTTCCATCACCTTCGCTTCCCCAGAAACAGGCGCTGCAAGAGACGATACCACCAGGGCGGCGGCCCACCTTCGTCGTCGGCCCGAGCCGGCGCCGTGCGGGTCGGTGGATTGGCCTCGGGCGGATAGAGATCCACCAGCGTCGCCCCCCAGGAACTGCGATCCGAGGCCAGGCGAAAATCCTTGACGATGGCCTCTTGCATCAAAATGGTGTGGACGGTGCGCCGCAGTACCCCTTTCCCCTTGCCGTGAACGATACGTAAGTGCAGCACATGTTGCGCGCGGCAGACACGCAGATATTCGCGCACCAGATCCGGCACCTCGCGTGGAGCAAAGGCATGGAGGTCGAGGATGCCATCGATGTTCAGCGGATGCGGCAGGTCGTGGTGCGTGCCCATGGTCTCACAACAGGACGCGTTCGATGCCGCCCTTGCGCGCCGCCGCCAGGAAGCGCTCCTGCCAGTCCTCGCCTACGCGATGGCGGGCTATTTCCACGACGATGTAGTCGGTATCGAGTCCCGTATCCAGGCGATAGCGCTCCAGGCCCTGCTGGCAGGCGGGGCAACTGGTGAGGAGTTTGACGTTGCCGTCCTTGGCCTTGTCGGCGCCGGTGAGGGCGCGAATCCCCTCGTGGAGCACTTCTTCCTTGCGATAGCGAAGTTGGGTGGCGATATCGGGGCGGCTGGTAGCCAGGGTACCCGCCTCACCACAGCATCGATCCGAGGCGCGCACGTCCTGCCCCAGAAGCTGTCCAGCCACTTCCAGCGGTTTGTAGGTCTTCATGGGAGTGTGGCAAGGGTCGTGGTACAGATACTGGACGCCTTCGACACCGTCCAGGGCAACGCCTTTCTTCATCAGGAACTCGTGGATATCGAGCAGACGACAACCCGGAAAGATCTGCTGAAACTGATACTTGAGCAGTTGATCCATACAGGTGCCGCAGGACACGATGACGGTTTTGATGTCCAGATAGTTGAGGGTATTGGCAACGCGGTGAAAAAGCACCTGATTGCGGACGGAAATCTCCTGACCCTTGTCGTCCTGTCCAGCGGCGGACTGAGGATAGCCGCAGCACAGGTATCCGGGCGGCAGGACGGTCTGTACCCCGACCTCGTACAGCATCGCCAGGGTTGCCAGACCAATCTTGCTGAAAAGGCGCTCGCTGCCACAACCCGGGAAATAGAATACGGCCTCGCTGTCCTCCGATGTCTTTGCCGGGTCGCGAAGGATGGGCACCATGCCGGGATCGACCAGGCCCAGCAACTGCCGCATGGTCTGCGCACCCATGTCGGTGGGCAAGGGTTTGCGCAGAAAGTGGATGATCTCGGCGCGTAGGCTCGATTTCCCCGTGGTGGCCGGGGGCGGCGTCTTGGGGATGAGGGGCTGGGCCAGTTCGCTGGCCAGTGCCTGCGCCTTGTAGGCCGTCTGCAGCACACCGCGCCGCAGGAAGTGCACGGTCCGGGCGTCGGAACTGTTGAGATAGGCCATGGCCAGCCGAGTGCCGGCGCTGCTGTGCTTGTCGCCGCGGGCGCGAAGAATGTTACGCATGTGCACCGACACCTCGCCGAAGTCGATGTCGACGGGGCAGGGCGTCAGACACTTGTGGCAGGTGGTGCAATGTTCGGCTACATCCTCCAGAGCGGCAAAGTGCTGCTGGGAAACGCCGCGACGGGTCTGCTCTTCGTAGAGAAAGGCCTCGATGAGCAGGCCGGTGGCCAGAATCTTGTTGCGCGGCGAGTAGAGGAGATTGGCCCGAGGAATGTGGGTCATGCATACCGGTTTGCACTTGCCGCAGCGCAGACAGTCCTTGATCTCACGGTTGAGGGCGCCGAGTTCGCTTGCCTCCAGCAGCAGCGCCTCCTGCTCGACCAGTTGCAGGGAGGGCGTGTAGGCCTGCTCCAGACCGGAACCCGCCTGCAACTTGCCGGGGTTGAAAAAGTCCGTGGGATCGACGCGCTCCTTGTAGGCCGCAAAAGCGGCGACCTTCTCGGGTTCCAGCCAGCGCATCTTGGTGATGCCGATGCCATGCTCCCCGGAGATGACGCCGCCAAGATCCTTGGCAATGCCCATGATCCGATCCACCACCAGATCGGCCTCGTTGAGCATGGCGCGGTCGGAAGACAAGACCGGTATATTGGTGTGCACGTTACCGTCGCCAGCGTGCATGTGCAGCGCGACGAAGATACGACGACGGCGGATCTCGGCGTGGCGCCGGCGGATTTCGCCCAGCACCCCGGTGAAGCGTTCACCGGCAAAAAGCTCTTCCAGGGGTTTGCCCACGGATTCCCGGTAGCTGATGCGCAGATCCCGCTGGAGCAAGAGCTTGAGCAGGCTGTCGTCCAGGTCCACCTGGGCAGCCTCGGCATCGGACAAATGCTCTCGCAGGGCGCGTGCCGGCGCGTCCAGCAGGTCCAGGCAGGCCTGCCAGCGCGCGCGAACGGTATCCAGCAGAGCGAGGGCGGCCGCCCGCTTGGAGGCGACGATGGCCTGTTCTTCCGTGCTGTCCTCGTAGTCCTTGACGCGTTTCAGCTCGGGCAGGTCCCCCTGAAGGTAGTCCACCAGGACGTCGACGATGGCGATCTTGTTGGCAATGGACTGCTCGATGTTGATGCGCTCGATGGCGCGGCTGTATTCCCCCAGGCGGTCCAGGGGAATCACCACGTCCTCATTGATCTTGAAGGCATTGGTGTGGGCAGCGATGGCCGCCGTGCGGCTGCGGTCGGCCCAGAAGCGCCGGCGCGATTCCGGGGTGGTGGCAATGAATCCCTCGGCACCGCGGGCATTGGCCAGGCGAACGATGGCCGAGGCCATGGCGCCCACGGCGTCGCTGTCGTCGCTGGCAATATCCGCCATCAACAGCATCTTTGGACGCTCGCGCCGTGGGGCCTTGTTACTGTACTGAATGGCCTTGAGATAGCGCTCGTCCAGGTGTTCCAGGCCCGTCAGCAGGACATTGGGGTGGGCTTCCACCTGCTCCTTTACCTCGACAATGGCGGCGACGGCCTGATCCAGATCCTTGCCGTAAAACTCCAGACATACCGTGCGCAGGTGCGTGGGCAGACGATGCAGGAGAAAGCGGGCAGAGGTGATGATACCGTCGCTGCCCTCTTTCTGGATGCCGGGCAGCCCACCCAGGAACTTATCGGTGACGTCCTTGCCCAGTCCCGGGTGGCGCAGGCTCCGACCGGGCATCTCGAGAAACTCCGGAGCGCCCAGCGGGGTGTGGCCATCCTCCGCGAAATAGCTCAGGCGGAAGCGGACCGTTTCCTGCTCGTGAATCTTGCCGAGATTGTGGTCGATACGCTCCACCTCCAGCCACTGGCCAGCGGCCGTAAACATCCGCCAGGAAAGCAGATTGTCCAGGGCCGTGCCCCAGAGCACGGCCTTCTTGCCACCGGCATTCATGGCAACATTGCCGCCGATGGTGGAAGCGTCCATGGAGGTGGGATCCACGGCGAAGACGAGACCGGCCGCCTCGGCCCGCTCGGCCACGGCTTTGGTGACCACCCCGGCGCCCGCCACCACACTGGGTACCGAGTGATCGAGACCGGCGGGGGTATACTCCTCGATGGCCGACAGGTACTCCAGCTTTTCCGTATTGATCACCGCGCAACGTGGTCGCAGTGGCACCGCGCCGCCGGTATAGCCCGTGCCACCACCTCGGGGAATGACCGAGAGCCCGAGCTCCCGGCAGGCCTGGACCATGGCGGCAAGCTCATCTTCCGAGGCTGGGTAGAGGACGACGAAAGGCAACTCCACCCGCCAGTCGGAGGCGTCCGTCACATGGGCAACCCGGGCATAGGGACTGAAGTCCACATTGTCCTTGGGACAGACCTTGAGCAGTCGCTTTTCGGCACGCTGGCGTAGTGCTCGTCGCGCGTCGAAATCGGCAATGAAGTCGTGGACGGCGCGCCGTGCCCGTTCCATGAGGCGCTCCACCAGCCGGTTCCCTTGGGCGCGGCTGGCGATATCGTTCAGACGGTGCTCCAGAGCCTCCCACAGGGCTTGGCGGCGCTTGGGGTGGCGGGCCAGATCCTCCTGAATGTAGGGATTGCGGGAGACGACCCAGAGATCACCGAGCACCTCGAACAGCATGCGGGCCGACCTGCCCGTCACCCGCTGCTCACGGAGATCTTCCAGGATGCGCCAGGCCTCTCGTCCCAGGAGCCGCTGGACGATCTCGCCATCGGAGAAAGAGGTGTAGTTGTAGGGAATTTCCCGTACCGTGTCCGCCATGATCACACCCCGACGTTGTCGATGAGGCGGGTACCGCCGAGACGCGCTGCAATGAACCAGCGGCCACCCGCCTCCACTCGGGACAGCGCACGCAGGTCGTCCTCTGCCCGAAATTCCAGGTATTCCACGGCAATACCTGCCTGCACGAGACTCGCCGCAGCGCTTGCTGCCAGATCCGCCGCCATCGCCCCGTGGCTTTGGGCGAGTTCACGCAGGGCCGCAAAGATTCGCGGCGCCAGACTGCGTTCATCGGGTCTGAGGTAGCGGTTACGGGAGCTCAGGGCCAGACCATCCGCGGCCCGCTGGGTAGGGCCCGCCACCACCTGTACGGGCAGGTCCAGATCCGTCGCCATGCGCTGCAACACCCGGTACTGCTGATAATCCTTTTCACCAAGCACCAGTAATTGCGGTTGGCTCATATGCAGGAGCTTGGCAACGACGGTGCAGACCCCCGCAAAATGACCGGGCCGATGGGCACCGCAGAGAACCTTGCTCAGGCTTCTGGCTGGCATGACTAGGCTCAAATCGCGCTTGCCACGGGGGTACATGACCGAATCGTCAGGAGTAAAGATGGCGTTGCAGCCAGCCTCCTGGAGCTTGGCCAGATCCTGATCCAAGGTGCGCGGATACGCTGCGAAATCCTCGCCGCGCCCAAACTGCAGGGGGTTGACGTAGATACTGACCAGAACGTGATCGGCGCGGGTCTGCGCCAGACGAACCAAGGAAAGGTGCCCCTCGTGCAAATTGCCCATGGTCGGCACCAGGGCCAGGGAACCCCGAAGTCCCTGCCGCCAGTGGCGCAGCGCGGCGAGATCGCGGAAAACGGCCATCAGTCCGATGCTCCGGTGGCGGGTGGGAAATGCCCCTGGCGCACGGCATCGGCATAATTGCGCAGTGCGTCGGTGACGATCTCAGCACCCTCCATGAAGGCGCGGGCAAAGCCCGGCGTGTGCTCCGAAAGGCCGAGCACATCGTGCAGGACGAGAACCTGCGCATCGGTATCGGGACCAGCACCAATGCCGATCACCGGCACCGGGCTGTTGCGGGTGATGCGCGCTGCCACCTCCTGCGGTACGGCCTCCAGGAGCAGGAAGGCCGCACCGGCCTCGGCCAGGAGGGCGGCATCCGCCTCCAGACGGGCGGCCTCGTCCGCGGTCTTGCCGGCCCGCCGAAAAGTCCCCCACCGCCGCACGCGTTGCGGAGTGAGACCCAGGTGCGCACAGACATTGATGCCCCGCTGTGCACAAAAAGCCACGGTATCGGCCATTTCCGCGCCGCCTTCCAGTTTGACCACGTCTGCTCCGGCCTTGAGCAGCGCCACCGATGCGTCCCATGCCTGGGCGAGACTGCCCTCGTAGCTGCCCAGGGGAAGATCGGCAAAAACCAGGCAGTTGCCGGCGCCGCGGGCCACCATGGCGGTGTGGTAGCACATGGTGTGCAAATCGACGCCAAGGGTATCGCTCTGTCCCTGCACTACCATGGCGAGGGAATCGCCCACCAGCACCCCATCCAGGCCCGCACGCGCGGCAAGACGCGCAAAGGCGTGATCGTAGGCCGTCACCAGGGAAAGCTTTTTCCCTTCGGCTTTACCTCGCCGCCACACTTCCAGTTTCTTGCTCACCAGTCCTCGCCCAGTTCCGTGATTTTATTCTTGACCATTTCAGTCAGGATTTTAGCATGTTCACTGTCGGCCACAAAATCGCCAGCCACTGTCGACAGATCCAGTACCTGCCCCGGATAGTGCCGCAACCATTGCCGGTAGGCGTCCTGGACGCGAAGCACATAGGCGCGTTGCATGGACGCTTCCCAGGGATCCTGGCGGGCACGGATGCGCTCCAGAAGCACATCCACCGGACTATCCAGATAGATCAGAAGCGGCACACGGGGGGCATTATACGATAATGCGGCACGAATCTCTCGAAATAGGCGCAGAGTCTCTGCCTCGAGGGTCAGCGGCGTGAAGATCCGATCCTTTTCCGGACCGTGGTCAGCAACGTAGAGTCGATCACCTTCCAGACCGTCCCAGGTCTTTCGCCGCTGCATCAGGAAGTACAATTCCGTAGCCAGGACGTGCTGCTGGTGCCGGTAAAAGTCGCCGAGAAAGGGATTGTCCGCCGGTCGCTCGAGAACGGCAGGGATGGCCATGGCCGCGGCGAGAAGGCGCGTGAGACTGGTCTTGCCCGCTCCCATGGGGCCTTCCACCACGATCAGTCGCGCCGCCTTCATTCCTCCTTCCCCCAAAAGGAGGAATACTGCAGGCTCTGCAGGTTCCGGTTTTTGCCCGGGGCAAGGCGCTGGATCGGCTGATCCGCCACTGCCGCAAGAAACTGGGATAGGGGCCCCTGGCCGGGGATATGCCATTCCGGGTCGAATTCGCTGAGGGGCAAGAGCACGAAAGCGCGCTCGTGCAGACGCGGGTGGGGGAGAACGAGATCGGCGCGGGTCACCCGACAACTACCGTGGCTCAGGAGATCGAGGTCGAGAATGCGCGGACCCCAGTAACGTTCCTCGGCACGCTGGCGTCCTGCACGTTGCTCCAGTTCGTGGAGACTGGCCAGCAATTCCGCCGCACCGAGCCGGGTCCACAGAGCAGCCACGGCATTGATGAAAGGTGGCTGCACCACCCCACCGACGGGCGCACTGAGGTACAGCGACGATTGCCAGATCAAGCGACTGCCCGGAAGCTGGGCCAGGGCGCCCAGCGCACGCTCCACCTGACCCATGGGATCCTCGAGGTTGCTGCCCAGAGCGACAAAGGCAAGCACTGCCCGGCGACTCACCGATGGGATGGCTGCGTTTTCTGGCGGCCGATGGCGGCCCAGGCTCTGGCCGGCACCGGTTTCCAAGCGCCGGAAGTTTGTGGACAGCTCAGTGGACGTGACGGGCATGAGCGAAGGGGCGGCTGCGTTATTGCCCAGCAACTAGCCCGTGGTCCCGTTTCCGGAGGCGTCGTCTGCGGCACTGGGGACGCGTGCCAGTCGCGACGGCTTGCGCCGCCGCCGCCGGGGACGGCGGCGTAGGCCGTTGCTGGGCAGGGGGCCGAGGGGCGCTTCGGGAGCCGCATCCTCACGACGCGCCTGTTCCATGAGGGCCTTGCGTCCCTCGCTGTCGGCCTCCTGAAACTCCGTCCACCAGGTCCCCAGTCCGGCAAGCTCTGGGTGGTCGACGAACTCTCCGGATTGCTGGCGTAGCAGAAGGAAATCAAAGGCGGCGCGAAAGCGCGGATGCGCCAGAAGGGCGTAGGGCCGACGTCCACCGCGGCGGGTGAAACGGGGCTGGAGATCCCAGATTTCCCGCATGGGTAAGGCAAAGCGCCGCGGAATCGCCACACGCCCGCGGCTCTCTTCGAGAAGCTCCGCAGCCGCCTGTTGCAGGGCCACGTTGGCGGGTTTGTCCTGGGCCTCCAAGTGCTGCCGCTGTGCCTGCAGCGCCGACCACAGGAGTGCCGCAAAAAGGAACGCTGGGGTAACGGATTTGCCGAGCAGGACGCGCTGATCCGTCCCCTCCAAGGCGAGGCGCAGGAGCTCACGGGCGCTCTCGGCATCCGCTGCATCGAGCACTCGGTCCAGTTGCGGGAAGAGCGCCGCAAACAAGCCCGTGCGTCGCAACAGATCAAAGCTGGACTGGGCATGACCCGTGAGGAAGAGCTTGATGGTTTCCTCAAAGAGGCGCGCGGAGGGTACCTCCAGCAGCAAATCGCGGCAGGGCGCAATGGCGGCCTCGACCGCCGCATCCATCTGAAAACCGAGCTTGGCAGCAAACCGCACGGCACGCAACATGCGCACCGGATCCTCACGGTAGCGCTGTTCGGGGTCACCGATCATGCGCAATCGCCCGGCCTGCAGATCCGTCAGGCCATCGGCAAAATCGAGGATACTGCGGTCGGCAATATTGTAGTAGAGGGCATTGGCCGTAAAATCGCGGCGCCCGGCGTCCTCCTCGAGGCTACCGTAGACGTTGTCGGCCAGTATGCGACCGCTGGCGCTGCGTTCACTGGTCTCTTCGGCGGATTCGCCCTGCCCGCGGAAGGTCGCCACCTCGACGATCTCTGGACCGAACTGCACGTGTACCAGGATGAAGCGCCGACCGATGAGACGGGCATTGCGGCGAAAGAGCTTGCGCACCTGCTCGGGACGGGCATCGGTGGCTACATCGTAGTCTTTGGGCTCACGTCCCAGCAGAAGATCACGGACGCTGCCCCCTACGAGGTAGGCCTGATGTCCGGCCTGGTGCAGGGTATTGAGCACCTGCAAGGCGCCGCTGCTGATCTGCCGGCGCGACAGACAGTGTTCCTCCCGAGGAATGCGCCGTGCCCCCACAGGCACCGCTGGGGCAACTACCATTGTTCCCTCGGGATCGGGTTGCGGTGTCTCGATCGCCGATTGCAGGACCTCGTCCGTGAAGCGTTTCAAGGAAACCAAGGATCTTCTCGTTTGGATGCGGAGCGAATGGGCGCTAGTCTAACCGAAAAACTGGCTACAGTGCAGCCAAAATTGCGGACGATGGCCAACGGCCTCGGGTTCACGGGTGACTGGTCAGGAACGCGCACTTGCGGTTATCATTGGCTCTGCCTTCATGAAATGGGGCTGGGCGGTTTTCCCGGCCCCTTTTTGCTTTGATGGACGATACCTATGCAGCTGATTGGCGAAGCCTTGACCTTTGACGATGTCCTCTTGGTGCCGGCACATTCCGCCGTCTTGCCGCGCGAGGTGGCCATCGGTACGCGCCTCAGTCGGCACCTTAGCCTCAATGTTCCGCTGGTCTCTGCGGCCATGGATACGGTGACCGACGCCGCCATGGCTATCTGCATGGCGCAGGAGGGCGGGATCGGCATCATCCACAAGAACATGACCGCAGAAGAGCAGGCCGCCGCCGTGCGCCGGGTCAAAAAATTTGAAGCCGGGGTCATTAAGGACCCCATCACCACCAAGGCCGATGTCAGCATCCGCGAGGTGCTGCTGCTCATGGCGCAGCACGGTATTTCCGGGGTGCCGGTGGTGGACGGCAATCGGCTCGAGGGCATCGTCACGCACCGCGACCTGCGCTTTGAAACGCGCATGGAGGCGCCGGTACGCAGCGTCATGACGCCGCGCGAACGCCTGGTAACGGTGCCCGAAGGAACCAGCCTCGAGGCGACGAAGGCGCTGTTGCACCAGCATCGCATCGAAAAGATCCTCGTCGTCAACGACCAATTCGAATTACGCGGCCTCATTACCGTCAAGGATATTCGCAAGGCGACGGAACATCCTCTGGCCTGCCGCGATAGTCAAGGGCGCCTGCTGGTTGGTGCCGCCGTCGGCGTAGGGGCGGGCACCGAGGAGCGCGTGCGGGCGCTGGTGGCGGCGGGTGTGGATGTCCTCGTCGTGGACACGGCCCACGGCCACAGCCAGGGCGTTCTCGATCGGGTGCGTTGGATCAAGGAACAATTTCCCGGGGTGGACGTCATCGGCGGCAATATCGCCACCGCCGAGGCTGCCCTGGATTTGGTCGCGGCGGGAGCCGATGGGGTCAAGGTCGGAATCGGTCCGGGTTCCATCTGCACCACGCGCATCGTCGCTGGTGTCGGCGTACCTCAGATCACGGCCATCAGCGATGTCGCCAAGGCCCTGGCGGACAGCGACGTGCCCCTCATTGCCGACGGTGGCGTGCGCTTTTCCGGTGACTTCGCCAAGGCCCTGGCGGCGGGCGCGCACAGCGTCATGGTGGGCGGCCTGCTGGCGGGCACGGACGAGGCCCCCGGCGAGATCGAGCTGTATCAAGGGCGCTCCTTCAAGGCCTATCGCGGCATGGGTTCGCTGGGGGCCATGCAGCAGGGCTCGGCGGATCGCTACTTTCAGGAAAACAGCGCCAATCCCGAGGGTCCGAAACTTGTCCCCGAAGGTGTGGAGGGCAGGGTGCCGTACAAGGGTCCGGCGGCGGGCGTCATTCACCAGCTCCTGGGCGGACTGCGGGCCAGTATGGGATACCTGGGTGCCGCGGATCTCCAGACCCTGCGGCAGAAGGCGCGCTTCATCAAGATCACCCAGGCGGGCGTGCGGGAAAGCCACGTGCACGATGTCCACATCACCAAAGAAGCACCCAACTACCGGGTGGAGTGAATCCCCTACATGTCTGAACGCATCCTGATCCTGGATTTCGGCTCGCAGTTCACCCAACTCATCGCTCGGCGTATTCGCGAAGCGCAGGTGTACTGCGAGATCCACCCCTACAACCTGAGTCTGGCAGCCATCCGCGCCTGGCAGCCCAGTGGCATCGTTCTCTCGGGTGGCCCCAGTTCCGTGGCCGATGCCGATGCGCCGCTGGTGGATGCCGAACTCTTCGCCCTGGGCGTCCCGGTGCTGGGCATCTGCTATGGTTTACAACTCATGACCCACCTGCTGGGTGGGCGAGTGGCCAAGTCGGATCATCGTGAGTACGGACGCGCGCGCCTGGAGATCCTGGAGGCGGAGGGTCCCTTCCAATCCCTGGTTGCGGGAGGTACGGAAGAGGTATGGATGAGTCACGGTGACCGCATCGAGACCCTGCCCGAGGGATTCGTCGCCATCGGCCGCAGTCCCGGGTCGCCCCTCGCCGCCATCGCCCACCGGCAGCGTCGGCTCTTTGGCGTGCAGTTTCACCTGGAGGTTGCCCATACGCCCGCCGGTGCGCAAATGTTGACGGATTTCGTCCGCGGTGTCTGCGGCTGCAACGGCCAGTGGACCATGCACTCCTACTCCGAGTCCGCCATCGCCGCCGTTCGCGCTCAGGTGGGGCAGGGCCGGGTGATATCCGCCCTCTCCGGGGGAGTCGACTCCGCCGTCGCTTCGATACTGGTGCATCGTGCCGTGGGGGAACAGCTGCACTGCATCTTTGTGGACAATGGCCTGTTGCGCTTTGGTGAGGTGGAGCAGGTCAGTCAGGTCTTTCGCCAATACTTCCACATCCCCCTGCACGTCGTGGATGCCCGCGCGCGTTTTCTCGACGCCTTGGCGGGGGTAACGGATCCCGAGCGCAAGCGCAAGATCATCGGTAATCTTTTCATCGAGGTCTTCGATGAGGAGGCCAAGGCCCTGGGCGGTGCCGACTTCCTGGTTCAGGGCACGCTCTATCCCGATGTCATCGAATCCGTCTCCTTCAAGGGACCAAGCGCCACCATCAAGTCCCACCACAATGTTGGGGGACTCCCGGAACGCATGCGTCTGCAGTTGGTAGAGCCCTTGCGCGAGCTCTTCAAGGACGAGGTTCGTGAGTTGGGACGAGAGCTGGGGATGCCCGAGGAAATCGTCCGGCGCCAGCCCTTCCCGGGCCCCGGGCTTGCCATTCGCTGCCTGGGCGAGGTCACCGGGCCGCGCCTGGACGTCCTGCGGCGCGCCGATCGTATCGTTCAGGAAGAAATCCGGGAGGCTGGCTACTACGACCGCGTCTGGCAGGCCTTTGCCGTACTCCTTCCCGTCCGCAGCGTTGGGGTGATGGGCGATGGCCGCACTTATGAAGAGACTCTGGCCATCCGCGCCGTCGAGTCCAGCGACGGCATGACCGCCGACTGGGCACACCTGCCCCACGAACTTTTGGCCCGAATGTCCACGCGTATCATCAACGAAGTCGCGGGCGTCAATCGCGTTGTCTACGATATCTCCAGCAAACCGCCGGCGACCATCGAGTGGGAGTGATCTCCGCGCAGTCGATAGGGTAAATCCCCACGGGTGATCCTGCTCCAGATGCGGGCTACGTCCATGTCAACCACAAGCACGTTGTTTCAGAATATCCATATCCAGAATGCGTAGGTGTCGGCCTTCAATGGCAATGATCCCCGCCTCCCGTAGTCGTCGCAGCACCCGGGACAGGGTTTCGGGCGTGATCCCGATGCGTCCGGCAATGGTTGCCTTCTTGGCCGGCAAGGTGACCCACCCCGGTCTGGCCTCCGCACTCTGTCCCAACTCCAGCAAATAATTGGCCACCCGGGCGTCTGCGGACTGGACACTGAACTGACGCAACTCCTTTACCAAAAAGTGTAAACGCATGCTGAGCTGGGCAAGGATGCGGCGCATGAGTTGCGGATTGGCGTCCAGGGTGGCCACCACCGGCGCAAAAGGGATCCGCAATACCCGTACTGCCCCGCTGCAGCGCGCGCTGACTGGGTAGCGACCGCCCATGAAGGCCACCCCTTCGGCAAAGAGATCCCCAGCCTGCATGATTTCGACGACTTTTTCCTTGCCCTCGGCACTGCTGCTGACGAGTTCCACCACGCCCGATTCGAGCCAGAAAAAGTCCGCCGCAGGGCTCTGCTCCACAAAAAGCAGCGCTCCATCCTCCCAATTCTCCATGTGGGTAGATGGCAAAAGCGCATTGAGTAACGCGGGCGGCCAGGCACTAAAAATCGGCTGTTGACGCAACCGTGCGGCCAAGTCGGAAAGTTCCACGCGGGCTCCGGAAGGTTTGCTGGATTCCGGGCCGCATTCTACACGCCCAAGGGCTACCCCAAAACCTTGACACAGATCAAGGACGCCACCATGCCAGCGGCGCAGACTCGCTCCTGCCGTTTGCGGCAAGGCTAGGCAGCATGACAGGAGCGAACCATGACCATCGACATCGATTTGATCAAAAGCAGCGGTAAGGCCGTACAGGATCTGGGGGTGCAGGTCGCCCAGCACTTTTACGACACCATGTTCAGCCACTACCCGGAAGTCCGCAAGATGTTCCCCGGCGACATGAGCGAACAACGGGTTCGTTTGTTCCATTCCGTCATTCTCATCGCCAGCAACATCGACAATACCGATATGCTGGTTCCCTACCTCAAGGAGTTGGGGGTGGGACACATCCGCTACGATACCCGTCCTGAGCACTATCCCATCGTCGGCAAAAGTCTGCTGCTGACCCTCAAGCACTTCTTGGGACCGGCTTGAACGACGGCCATGGCGGAATCCTGGATCGAAGCCTATAACCTTGCCTCGACCATCTGCATCCAGGCGGCCGCCGAGGCCATGGCCCCGGAGCGTTACGTGCCCCTGGTCCTGGACGATGTTCCCCCGGTCACGCAGTGAGCCCTCCCGCGTAAATCGGATGCGCTGGGTCCAGCCACGGGCCCAGCCCTAAAAACCCAGGAGTTTTTCATGGAACATGAGGTCATTCTGGAGCCGTCCGGGCACCGTCTGCAGGTGCGGGAAGATCAATGCATCGTCGAGGCCGCCCTGGAGCAGGGCGTGGCCATCCACCACGGCTGCGGCAACGGCTCCTGCGGCGACTGCAAAGGACGGATCCTCAGCGGCGAGGGTGTGCAACTCCCGTTCATGCCGCTTCTGCTCACGCCGGAAGAGCGCGTCCATAAGCAAGCCATCCTTTGTAAACTCCAACCCCGCAGCGCCATGCGCATCGAAGCACAGGTGGATGGTGCTACCGAGCTGTGGACCGGGACGGTGATTTCCCTCCAGCGTCTGGCCAACACGATAATGGAACTACGTTTGCGCTGCGATCGCCCCTATCCCTTTCGCGCCGGCCAATACGCACGGATCGCGGTCCCTGGTCAGGCAGGGCAATGGCGCTCCTACTCCATGGCCAGCCTCCCCGACGAAGGCGAATTGGTCTTCCACATCCGTGCCGTGCCCAATGGGGCTTTCTCCGGATGGCTTTTCGAGCAGGCGCGGGTGGGGGATAGTCTCCAACTGGGTCCTGCTCAAGGGGAATTCATGCTCCAGAGGGATACGGAGCGGCCCTTGCTGTTGGTGGCCGCAGGCACGGGCCTGGCCCCCATCGAGGCTATCCTCAGGGAACGACGGCAACGGTCGTGGACGGCTCCCGTCTTCCTCTATTTCGGTACCCGACGCGTGGAAGATCTTTATCACCTGGACTATCTTCAGGAGCTGGCCATTTCCTGGCCCGATCTCCATCTGGAGGTCTGCTGCTCCGATCCCCGTTTTTCTGGTTTCGCCGGACCCCGGCGTCTTTTGCCCAGCGTAGCTGAGCGTGGTCCATGGTCCGAACACGAGGTCTATCTCTGCGGCAGCCCCGGCATGATCGAAGCCGCAGTGGACCTTCTGCTCTCCCACGGCGTTTCCCATGAGCACATCCATTTTGACAGTTTTGCCCCCAGTGCCGGCTGAAATCTCAGGCGATATATGTCAAAGTGCCTGACCTTCAGTGTATGTGCGGTTCCGACTCGTCATGGGTTATTTCTCTCTCCATCCCAGCCCACCCTTCCGCCTGGACCTCACGGTTTGGGGATTGCGCCGTCAGGCCCACAATGCGATGGACGTCTGGGAGCAGGACGCCTACCTACGTACCTGGAACTATGGAGAGACACGGCTGGCCCTGCGCTTGTGGCAAACCCGAGGTGTGGAGGAGCCCATGCTCGAGGGAGAAATTTACGCAGGCCCCGATGACGACCGTGCCATCGCCTGGGTGTGCGAACGCCTGCAGTGGATTCTCGGCCTCGATCGTGACCTGACCCCCTGGTATGTCTTCGCGGCCGAGGACCCGCGCCTGGCGAGCCTCCGCGAGCGTTACCGAGGATTTCGCCCGCCGCGCTTTGACTCCCTCTATGAGGGACTCATCAATGCCGTCGCCTGCCAACAGGTGAGCCTGCAGGTAGGCATCCTCTTGCTCAATCGCTTGTGTCGGGTCTGCGAAGGGGATAGTGGGGGCCTAAATCAAACCCTTCTTTTTCCAACCCCCCAGCAACTTTTGGAGCAAGAGCCGGAGTTATTGCGAAGCCTGGGCTTCAGCCGGCAAAAAGTGCGGGGCTTACGCGCCGTGGCGGAGGCCGCCCGCGCTGGCGATTTGGACGAAAGGGCGTGGCAAGGAATGCCCACAGAAGCGATCCGGGACCGATTGACGCAGATTCCCGGAATTGGACGCTGGTCGGCGGAATATGTGCTTCTACGGGCCTTGGGCCGCCTCGATGTATTTCCCGGCGACGATGTAGGCGGACGCAAGGGTCTCCTACGCTGGCTCGGCGAAGACCCTGAAGGTGCAGGCTATGAGGAAACACTCAGATACTTAGCGCCTTGGTCGCCCTTCGCTGGTATGATCTACTTGCTCATGCTCCTGCGCCGACTCGAGGCCGGCAACCACATCCAGCCTAAGGAGTCCTTCACCCGCTAAACCCCACCGGGTGAGGAGCTCGCCATGCGACGCCGCTGCATGGCGGTGCCCAATTCCCTGGCCGTCTCTGGGTCGAGCAAGGCCTCGGCCAACGGAAAAATCTCCGTGTTCTCGCAAAGCAGGTGCGCCCGATTGCTGGACAGAAAAGGCTCCAGGCGTAGGGGACAAACTACACCCTTAGTCAGTACATGGCGCAAATCGCAGGCAAGGTCGTACCAGTTTTGCTCTAGCTCCGTATGTTGATGGCGCAAACGCTGCAGCGTGCTGCGCAAAGCAGCCGACAAACCGGGGTGAGCGAGCAACCAGGGAAAGAGCGTGGCCTCTTCGTCCATGTGGTGGGCCGGAGCGGCCTCGTCGAAGTAGCGCAGCACACGCATGGCTGCCTGCGCAAAATCCGCATCTGCGCCATGCTGCTCCAGGTGGGTGGGGAGACGTTCCAGCGTAAGCGCATGCCGCAGCATTTTTTCGTGGCAGGCACGCAGGAGCCCAATGGGGTCATGGAAGGATGGCGCTGGTGCAGGAAAAAAATCCATGATGACAAGTTCCTATGGTACAGGGACGGTGCAGGATTGCAGACGACGACAGGACCGTCCTTGACCCGCGTCAAGACCGTGGCGCGATCGCGAAGCCACTGCGTAACCGGGCGCAGTGTGGCTCACGGCGCCGGCAAACTGCGCAGGAAATCCGCCAGAACCAGTGCCCCATTGTGCGCCGTATCGTGGGCGGCGTAGAGCAGGAGCAGGGTATCCCCTTTGAACTGAGAGGTGAGGGCCGATACTGCCTCGGGGTGCGCCTGCAGTTCCGCTAGATACCGTTCGCGAAACTCGACCCAGCGTTCCGGATCGTGGTGAAACCACTGTCGTAACTTCGTTGATGGTGCGAGATCCTTGGTCCAATAATCCAGCGCCAGATCGGTTTTGCGCAGACCCCGGGGCCACAAGCGCTCGACCAAAACCCGATAGCCTTCGGGAAAAGGACGATCGTAGACTCGCCAAGGACGAATTTCCCGGCCACCCATGCGTTCTCTCCCGCCCCTATCCGGGGCCTGTCCCATGCGGATCAGCCCAGTGGCCCGCGCGTTTTTGACCAAGCCCGGCGTCCCCGCAACACGGCAATGAGGCCGGCGATGGCACACCGCGCCAGCTTCCGATCATGAAATTTTTCTTGCATCTTCCGCCTGGATGCAAATCGTCGATGTCCTTCTCCGAGCAGCGGGTAGTATCGTCGAGGCTGTACACATCGTCATGGCTCCACCAGTTCCGCAATGGCCGTTTGCTCCGCGACACTCTCCGTGCTCCTTTCCCTGGGCACTCGAGCAAGGATACTCCAGAGCGCAAGGACCAGAAAAATCCAGGCGGCAAGATAAAAAATCTCATTGAAAGCAAGCATGGCTGCGTGTTGGCGTATGGACTCCGCGAGGATACCGGGCAAATGCGCAAAGTGGCGCTGGGCAGTATTCCAGAAACTCAGATTACTGCCCCGAACCTCCACCAGAAAATGGCGGTGGAGGTCCAAGCGGCGTTCCCACAGAGCCGCCACCAACGGAATTCCCATGGCCTGACCGGTGCTGCGCAGAAGATTCAGCGTTAGGGCTGCGCGTTGTTCTGCGGGTCCGGAAAGTCCCCACAGACCAATGCGTGCCCAGGAGCCAAAGGCCCCGCCAAGACCCAAACCCACCAGCATGGGTGGCTCGGCGATACTGCTTGGTGAAACCGGCAGGTCGTAACTGCAGAGCCAGAAGGCACCTGCGGCCAGAAGGAGCAGAGACGCCACGGCCAGGGGGCGCGGGTCGAATCGCCCAAGGTACCAGTGGGTGAAGGTGGCGCCGACAGGCGCAAAAATGGCCAGGCTCAGAAGTATCTCACCGATAGCGCGGGCACTGTAGCCAAAGCTCAACTGATACTGAACAATGAGCAAGGCCAAGGTACCCTGGAACACCAAGGCGGTCACAAAAATCCCGATGGCCGCCACCCGAAAATTGGCGTAGCGAAAACTTCCCAGATCCACTGCAGGCAAGCGCTGTCGGCGTAGCCACCAAATTGCTGTCAGGCCCAAGACCAGCGTGAGGGCGGCAAGCAGGCGAATCTCCGATGCACGCCACCAGTCGTCCTTGCTGCCAAGGTTGCAGAGCATTTCCAGACTCAGCAGGCTCGCTACCAAGAGGGCGTAGCCCAGCCAATCCATGGACGCCGGCTCCCCTTTGGCCGCGGGCGGTTCCCACAGCCAGATCCCGAGAAAGCTCAGGAGCAGTACCGGTAAATTGAGTGTGAACAGCCAGCGCCAGCCCCAGCTATCCACGATCCAGCCACCCAAAAATGGCCCGAGGGCAAAGGGCGTAATGGCGGCCAAGCCCCACAGGAACAAGCCGAAGCTACGGGCATCGCTGTGGTAGTGGCGGAGGAGGATGTTGAGGAAGCTCTGACCTAGCCTAAAAAGGTGCGCCTTGTCCCCAGTATTGACCTAAGCACGTTGCTATCAGGTCACTTATCCGTCAAATTCCCCCATTTTCCAATGATACGTGGGATCATGGGTAGATAGGCGCCGCCATTGAACAGTACCAGAAAATGTTCGAGGCCAATGGCCACGTTCAGGGCCAAAAAGCGATCTGGAGCAGAGTGTATGCCGGCTAGCCGCCGACGATAGAGGAAACGCACGTTTTGCCGCCGGGAGAAAAACAATGCTCGAAGCCTAGCAAAGGGGTGCCTTAGGCACAATAAACGGAGTGAACGAGATGCTCGTTCATAGGTCCGCGGTGACTCATAATCCGTCGGCCGTCGCAGTGTATATCCAAAAGATAGATGCTATCCGCGATCCGCTGCCGAAGTTCGAAGTGGTTTTCAACCTCTTTACTTTGGCGCAAGCATTGAAGCCAATGCCCATCGACCGGGAGTGGTTGTCCGTCTCCAGATAGCGGAGTGCTTGTATGACTGGTTGGAGTATTATGTTGAACAAAGAGTCTGCTGCATCGTCAGAAATAATGGATGGGGAATGAAAGCAGCGCCAAATTAAGCGTATATTATCTCCCATCATTGTTCTCCAAAACATAATGATTTTCCTGTATTTTTACCCAGCGTCTGCGTAGAGGTAGCGTATAGATGCTGTCTTTCATGAACATGCGACGTACAGCGAAAGCGCTTACAGCAGTGAGTATTGCCGGGAGCAGCGCAGCATAATTTCCAGTCAATTCTATGACCATTATCGGCGCACTCAGGAGAGCGCCAGTGCTGGCAGCAACCATACCTGCCATTCCACATAGGCCTATCGTACCCATTAAGTGCGGTGATAGTACATGCCATTGTGTTAGGCAATATCCGTAAAGCATAGCAATGGCAGCACCAATGAATAACGAGGGTGAGAAGATACCCCCCGATCCACCCGAGCCGATGGTAAGGCTGGTAGCTATGAGCTTCAAAACGAGGAGTATAAGCAAAACGTTGGTATCGGTGAGTGTGCCACGGAGGATATCGCCGGTACCGACATAGCTACCGCCAATCAAATAACATGCCTCTGAATCATTCTCAGCAATCAAGCTCTAACTCTCTGTGAGGCATAGAGAAAGGAGGTCTGAGATGAAAGCTGAAGCGACGAACCTCTTG
>JABEBW010004470.1_pt1 | contig 62068 bp, 76 predicted proteins | sample 7245961 | NCBI WGS metagenome assembly JABEBW01 (sample SAMN14506364, study PRJNA622280) | hot springs metagenome | biome: hot spring [ENVO:00000051]|acidic hot spring [ENVO:00002120]; feature: spring [ENVO:00000027]|sediment [ENVO:00002007]; material: sediment environment [ENVO:01001048]...
GGCGCTGATGGTGACTTTGCTCATGGCAACATCGCCAATTGATTCCGAAACGTTGGCAGTTTGCTCCCTGATGTTGAGGTAGTCAAGTATATAATTCCCCTCGATTATCCGTGTGAGACCAGAGGGTAAGACCACAGCGCGGATTGTCTTCGGACTTGTACGCTCCGGTATCCAGGAAGACGTGTGAAAGGCGCCGCAAGAGGAGGTTTTCTCGCAGCACGGTGATGGTGTGCCCGACATAGGTTCTGGATAGACCCGGCATCTCGGATTCAGCGTCCTGAAACACAGGGTCCTGCCGCAAAGCCCGGCCCCATAGCGCCGCGTCGATACCGTCACCATAATCGTCGAAGCCCGGAATGAACCGTTCTACTTCCCAGGACGGATCTTCCGCCAATCCATCGAGCCCGGCATCCGTCCAATCGCTGCTACCGGCCAGCTCCGCATGGACCACATGAAAACGCCCCTCGCCCTGCCCGATCACCCGCACCAGCGGCATAGCCTCCAGTAAAGGCAGAAACTCGCGGGCACGAGGAAACCGGTTGGCCCATTTCCAACCTTCGTTGTGAACGAAGGCCCGCTCGTACATCCGGCATCGCGAACCACCACGTCCACCGTATATCCAGGCGATGAGCATGGCATCGTGGTTGCCCAGGACCGGGTAAAACCACGGCTCCTTCAGGAGTTCCAGACAGCCTTCCGAGTCCGGGCCACGGTCCACGAGATCGCCGACGGAAAACAGGCGATCCCGTGCGCCATCGAAGGCAACCTCAGCCAGCAGGTCCTCGAGCAGGGACCGACAGCCGTGCAGGTCCCCCACGATGAAATCCCGGCCGAGCGTATTGGCCGGCTGAGAGACGATCTTGGGATGGTTTTGCAGGAAGCTCATACAGAAATCCGCCCAGACAAGGCTTCGACCGCGTCTTCCGCCAGACGTTTGGCCGCTGCAAAGTTTTCCGCCAGAAAATCCATTGCAGCGAACACCATAGGCTCGAAACCATCTACGGATTTCAGTCCGTGGAGTTTGGTGTTGTCCAGAACATAAACTTTCCCGGGCGACAACAGGCCCACGTTGCGGCCATTACCGGTGAAAAGCATTCCACCCCCTCGCACAACCATACCCAAAGTATAGGGATACCCTACCGAGTCCGTGTGTGGACCGACGAAGCGACAACAGAACCATTGTGGATTATAGACGGCAAGGGCATGGCTGGAAAGAAAGCCCTTCACATCGGAAACCGCAGGAACCGATAAATCCTCTTCCAGAGGAGCCACTATATCATCCTCATAATCCTGGGAGAGGGAAATAGACGTGCTCTGTTCTACCAGAGCGTCTACGGTTCTGTCGAGGATGAGGGCACTACGCATGTTGTCTTTCCCCGAAAATCACCGGTCGACGATCCAAGCCTGCTTCTCGCATTCTTCCCGCCATTGTTTTACTGCATGCAGCGCCTTGGTACGCGCTTTTTCAATCAGAGGATCTGTTGCCGATTTTTCTGTTGTTGCCATACGGTTTCGACGTGCCTGAGGAGGATGCTGCCGTGGTAGCAATCTTGAGATGGAATAATTCCCATAGTCCGGGATGCATCCGCCGGAGACCCTGCTCCCACGACTCCCACGCGGATACCGTAGCGTAGATCATATCTGCAGCCTGCGCCTGCGTAAGCCCCGCAGCTATTCGTACCGAGCGGATTTCGCCAGGATCGGGATTGCGCGCCGAGTTCCCCAGGCTGCTGCGGTTAGGGTGGTTAGGCATCCCACTCCTCGTCAAACTCCGAATCGTACTTCATGATCCGCAAAGCACGATCAACGATCCGAGCATCAGAGTTGCCGACAATCCCATCAGAAACGCGATCAACAAAAGCCTCGTATTCTTGCGCGTTCATAGTAAGCACGCGCATACCGCTTATTCTTTTGCCGCCGATGCTCTCAGCGATTAGCTTGTAGTTATCGCCATCTTTGTAAACAGCAACACTAATGCCGTTGAGCGCCGCATTTCCGAGGTACTTGACGAAAGTTTTCATTTCGCTCTCCTAGCCCCAGACCCCCGAGGCACGGGCGGAAGCCCTCACTTCCATGCCCCTTACTATAGTCTTACGTTGTCGGAGTGTCAACACCACATGACAGCTATTCATAAATAGAACCGGGACGTGGGTTTTGCTGCGCAGCCAGTCAGCGACCACCCGGAATAACTGCGATATCGCCGGCCAATACCACCACGTCTGCCGTCCGTAAAATATTGGTGTATGCGGTCTGCCGGTGATACTCGAGATCGACGATTTCTGTATGGATATCAGAGGCCAAGGCGATGCGCACACTCTTATCTCCCGACAGGAATCAGGTGCGCCAACCAAAAAGCACCGCCGCCCCAAGCCAAAACCCAGAGAACCGAACCAACGGCACTCCAGACCGCAAAACTCGCGAACACCATCTCCGAAGATCCGGCGATGTACCCCTGCAACTGGCGCAAAGGAACGATGAACCGTCCCGCCACAATAATGGGTGGGCCGAATCGCTGGAAGAAGCGATGTACCCGATCGACCATGGGCGGGCGAATACCCACGTATCGCCCATATCGAAGCAGGGCTTTGTGGCCATACCGTGCGCCAATACCGTAGGCTACACCGCTACCCAGAGTAGCCGCGAGCATGGCAAGGGGTAGCACGATCCAAACGGGGACCACGCCCTTGGCGGCCAAGAATCCCGCCGCAACGACAACCGACTCGCCGGGCGCGAAAACCACCCCCAGATTTTCGGCAAACACCAGAGCAAAAACCGCCCACATCCCGTAACGATGGAGGATCGGGCTGGCAACGGAGATCAGGTGCGAAAGTTCTGCCAAAAACCAGGAGAACACGGATCACCTATCCAAAATGTTTGAACCAGCCCTTGATCTTGCCCAACGCGCTACCCACAGAATGCCCGCTGGCTATGGACCAATCGCGGTCAAACTGATTTTGCAACTCGGCCAGATCTTCTCCTTCCAGCAATACCCCCATTTCCCGGTTGTCTTGAAGGCTCGTCTGCGTGAAATTCTCGGATCCGATAAAGGCCAACCGATGGCCGACGATCATTTTGGCGTGCAGGTACAGCGGCTTGACGGACAGGAGACGCACCTGGCAGCCGTGGCTACGCAGGAAGGCCGCATCGCGCTTGTCCTCGCTGTTGATGCTCGCTGGCAGGATCAGCCGGAGATCCTGGCCTTTCTCGGCTAAAGCGTCGAGGATGGGCCGGTAGGGTCCGAGCTCTTCGCTTTCCACGTCAACAGGGCCGGGTTGCTCGATTGCTTGAAGCAATTGCCCTGCAGAAGTACCCGGAGACAAGACCAAAACCCGATGCGCGAAGGCTGGCGCACGATGGTCGGTCCAATCGGCCTCAAAAACAGCGTTGGCCGCCTGGACCACGGCTGGATTTTTCGTGACATAGATGTACTCCCGGTTTCGATGGAATGCTGACCAGTCAAAATTCGCGGTACCAATAGCGCATTCGTGGCCATTGCAGATATACTTGGCGTGATAAAAGGCATACCGGTCGCCATGACTGGTGAAGCGGTAGGGCGCGAGGTGGAGTTTGGCTCCGGTGGCTTCGATGGCCCGCTCCTCGCGACGCACCTGCCAGGGCTTCATACCATAGGGTTTGCCTTCTACAAGGACGCGCACGTCCACGCCTCGGGCATGGGCGGCGCGTAAGGCGTTGAGAATGGGCCGGTCGGACAGGTAATACACGCCCGCACTGATCTCGTGACGGGCCGAATTGATGACCTGGGGGATCGGAGCAGGTCCGGCATGAGGTTCGATGTGCAGCATTGGCTGAGTTCCTTTTGCATAACGGGGTCGGGCCCAACTGGTATCATTATTATACCAGTTTATAGGCATTATGCGAACCAGCAACCCATAGTTCTGCTTCCCTGTTCGAAGTGTCTAACCTTGGCCCGGGATCTCCAAACAACGAAAACCCAAACACCCGGCTCTTTCTTTCGGATAGCCCCAGGGATTGGAGAACACCCGGGTTCGATGCAGCCTGTAGTCCACGGGAGTATGGATATGGCCATGTATCCAGAGAGCCGGCTGCCAACGCTGGATTTGTGCGTCCAGATCCGCCCAATACGCGCTGGAACCGGGCTTTTCCTGAAAGCGGGGATCGTCACTCCGCGAGCTGGGGGCGTGGTGACTGATGACCACAGTGGGATTCTTGGCCGGAAACTGTTGCTCTAACCAAGCCACGGCCTCTTCATGGGCCTGGCAGATCCTAGAGGCCTGCAGCAATTCGCCAGAGGAGCTGTCGAGTACGCGCTGAAACAAACGCAATTCTGCCTGACAGTGCGCAAGATGCCGTCTCTGCGCGAAGTCCGTCCACAAGGTAAGCCCGAGAAAACGAACTCCGCGGAATTCCCAACAGTCCTTCTCCAGCAGCTGCACGTCTGGAACCGCCGCAGCCGCCTCCCGATAGGCCGTCAGTGCGCTCGGGAAGGACTGGCCATACCACTCTCGGTTTCCCAGCACTAAAACGATGGGAGCATCGGAATAACGACGAACCCAAGACAGCACTTCCGGTACCTGTTCGGGTTGGCTGCAGGAATCTCCTGCCAAAATGACGACATCCGCGCGAAGTAATCCGTGCGGAGAGGCCTGACTACGCAGAAACCCCGCTCCAGGAGTATCAAAATGCAGATCGGACGCTATGGCAAGGCGTAAGGGCATGGGGCTATCTCCAGACAAGGCCCAAATATAGCCAACTGGACCGGGGTTTCTGGCTCGAAGTGTTGGGAGCGATCCACTCGATGATCACACGGCGTCCACATTCGCTCAGGATCCGGCATCTCCCCTCCCTGGCGAGAAGCCGCATAGCCTCTGCGTATGCCGAAATTGCGAAACTATCGGTGTTGCAGGACTGTATCACCAAGTCCTGGATAAGATTTACCAGCTCTTGGCGATCGGATTGCGGTTCTTCATCGTTCACGAAGATTACCCTCATTTTTCAAATTCAAACTTGAAATTTAGAATAGAGCTCCTTCAGTAGTGGGCCGTCAGCGCCAGCACTTTACCTCCTTCCGCATCGGTCCCAACGTAGGCGGTGAAGGCTTCCACGCACGTCAGTTCGCCATGAATAGGGTCCGGGCCCGTAATGTCGGTAGTTCGCCACCCATACCGGTCAAAGTAGGCGTCTTCAATTCGCTCGTAGAAAACAGGCATACAATCCGGAAGATCGGCCAGTATGTGTCTGAGAGCACCCACAGTCAGATGCCATTCGGTCGGTTTATGGGTATTCAGGATCTTGGCCAAAATCCGGTTTTCACCGTTTTCCAGCAAAGCAGAAATACCTCCCAAGGTTTCTGGTACATACCGGCTTTCTATCATGGCTTCGGCCAGGCAGGCCCGCACCACGAGCGGAGCCCGGGCGCGTAAGAACGCGTCGTAATCCCAGCCATTGCGTTCAACTTCGGCCCGCCATTCTTTCACCATAGCCAGGGCTTTGGTTTCAGCCTTGGCGATGACCCGATCGGCGGCAGACTCAGCGTTCATTTCCTGTGAAATTTTTGGTTCGTCCATAAATCCCTCCCTGTGTTTGCAGAAAACCAGAACAAGATCAGAAAAAGCAAAGCAATAGTTGAATACACCAGGAGGTCGCTACCGACTCTCAGCTCTTTGGCAAGTACGGAGTGGGAAGCCAAAGTTGCTTTCGGCCATAACAGCATCGACCAGATGGAGTGAGGAAAGACGCGATGAGCACACAGACCCAGAAGGATGGCAAGCGCATCGAAGGAAAGTACCAGAATTGGCGTCATTATCAACACCGAACCGAGCACAAGCCCGGGTCGATGAAAAACACCTTCCCAGCTTATCCGCAAGACCATCTCCTCAGTATCCGGCGCAAAGGTGGCTCTGCCCGGAAAGGGACTGCCGAAGCAGAGCCGATCCCCCATCCGCAGACCATTGCGCGAAGGTATAAGGGGGTTGCTGCAGAGGAGTCCTGTCGCCACGGAGCAGTCCCCGGACTATCCGGCTGAGATCCAAAAGATCGGCCTCGCAACGGACCTCAAAAGGCAGAACAAGAGAAACCCCTTGCGCCCAGGAAAGCCATTCGTAGGAAAAGCTCGGTGGGATCGCTATTCCGAGATCGGTGTCGGCAAGCTGTCGGCGGCGTTGGTCCACTTCGGTAAAATACGCCTCCCATTCCGGAGTAAAGGAAGCGATCCGGTACCCCTTGATTTTTCGGCGAGCACCCTTCCCTACCCGGACACGTAGCGGCTTTCTCTGATCAAAGAGCGGGCCCAGGTTTTCCGGACGAAAGACAGAACAGGCCTCTCGGGCCTTATCTTCCAGCGTATCCAGATACACTAGACGAGGATGCCTCCACCAGACCATAACCCGGCGTTTGGCGTAAACAAAACCGAAGTCGTCCCACCAGCTGGGAGACTGGGCCATTGCTTCCGGATAGGCGTGAGGGACGTACAACCCGGTACGGGATAGACGCCAGGGATGGTGTCGGTGGTAGGTCCGGGCGGCAAAGCTTCGGGACTTGGGTTGTCGTAGCACAGGACCTTCTCCAGAAATTCAAGACAGGGGATAAAAAGCGTGAGCGGGATGCAACATCAGGCGCCAATCCGGTCCAGATATAGGGGTATACGACGGAACCGAGAACAGCATGCACTTGCTGGACCGGGGTATAAGGGCAGCACCGACATTCATGGAGAGATAGCAATGCTCATGAAGCCGGTTCTCGTAGTGCAGATTGAGGTAGTAAACGGAATCCCCCAAATACCCGGGACGAAGCCGCAAAGGCAAAAGCGACTGGGTACCCTGCAAGGCACGCTTTGCCTGGGCTACGGAGATAGCCCAACCGGGTACTGGATTTCCAATTCGCACAGGAGCGGTACGGACAAGGTACACCCCAGGATCCTTTCGAGAAGGGGTAAGGGATAGGACCAGATCGGCGTTTCTGACTTCGCCGGCATAGTACCGGGTGCCGGAGCGGGGGAGATGGCTATAGGTGCAGCCGGCCAGCAACAAACACGCCGATAACAGAGACATTGTGCGCAATAGGGACATCTAACGTATCCTGCTAAACCAAACTTCCTCAGGTGGAAAGCGCTTACCTGCCATAACTCTACTTATAGTATAGGATTTTCTTTCGATTCCGTCAATCGTACGGGATTCCGAGATTGGCGTACGAGAAAAGGCCTGATCTTCGCGATCAGGCCCGACGGCTTGGGGCGAAAAGGTTAAACGGTGGATTTTGGGATCCGGGTTACCAGCGCACCCGAAGGCCGTTATAGGACGGTATGGACGGGCGGGTTCCGGGGAACGGAAGGCGGATAGAGCCGTTCGTGTGCCAAGGAGAATCGAATGATCTCTTGAGACAATTCCGAATCCAGAAGACCGATCTCCACTCCGCGAACCAGGGCATGCAGTACGAGATCGAGGTGCGGGTCGTCCTGAGGCAAACCCTCATGCTCCAGAATGTCGCGCGCAGTATCCAGTATGTCGGCGGCCTTGGAATGGGCTTCGGCCTCCAGGAGAAGAGCTGCTTCAGTAGGCATATAAAGATCCTTATGGGAAAAGTGGAAATACTTATAAGTATAGCTCCCACAGTGACGGGGCTAACCTTCCCGGGATCTTTCTGCGCCGTTTCGTGTTTATGCAACGCTCCGGCACGATAGAGCGGAGTTCGCGGTTTCCTGACAATAGCGCAGGACCTCCGCGGTGGATCTAGCCGGCTCCCACTCCGCCAAGATGCGCTCGGCGAAACGGGCTATCCCTAACTCCGCGCAAAACGCGAAGCAGGCCGAAGGGTCGAACGGACGACAAGTAATCTCTACGGGTTCCGGAGCGACCGGAGCGAGGCGCCAGTCCATCAGGCGTCGATTCCTGGCAATCCGCGGCAGAGCTTCCGCGATTTGCAAGGATTTCTGGTCTCGGGCCACTCCTGCGGTCACCGCCTGAACCAGCCCCTCCAGGCCGCCGTGACGCCGCAAAAGTTTCACCGCGGTCAAGAGCCCTACGCCCGGCACTCCGGCGATATTGTCCGAAGGATCTCCGGCGATTGCCTTAGCCAGAATGTATTCCTCTGGTCCGGTGAAGGGACCGCCTTTGGCTTCCGGTGTGCGGAGAGTTTCCAGCGTCATGGTCCGGTCGGTAATCGGAGTGAACCAATCGACGCGCTCCGACAGGGCTTGCCACCAGTCCGTATCTCCGGTGACCAGCGTGATGCGCTGTATCCCGTAGGCATCCAGCCGGCCGGGATCCCTGCAAAACAAACCGGCCAGGTCATCGGCCTCTGCATTGGGGGAGCGAATCTGAAGGATGCCCATGCGAACCAGCACCTCCCGGGCCACGGGCTGTTGCCGGTTCCAGCTGTCGGTTATGGCCTGGGCCTCCGGGGTCGTGTTGCGGTTGCCCTTGTACTCAGGACAGAGGGTTTTACGCCAGCCCGCATGCCCGTCCCAGAGCACAACCGGTACGGCACCTGGGAACAAGCGCAGAATACGCAACAACGACCGGATCAGCCCGGTAACCCCGAGAGGAATCGGGCCATCCGCAGACTGCCCGGAGTAGGCCTGGGCGTACATACTGGCATAGCCCAGGTTGTTGCCATCGATCAGCAAAATATGAGGAATGGGCATATTGGTTCTGTTTGATTGGTATGTGTTATTTGATTGGGCTCTGTTATTCGGCTATCCCCTTGCTCCGGTCGGGTTTCGGACCAAGCGAAGGTAGGCGGTCATCCGGACGGTGAAATAGGAACGACAGTTGGTACAAAAAACATAGTACAGCTTCTGACGATTCTCGGAGATATACGCCAAGGCGGGAACGATGGCGTGGGGAGTCTTGCATAGGGGACACGTCTGCCCTTCACCGGAAAAATGGATCTCCATCAGGAAGCAAGGAGCCGTTCGCGAGACATATCAACTCCAGGAAACCGAATCGACGATCCGCAGGTACCGCTCCGGTTCCCCGTAGTATAAAGCGTACAGGGCCTCGAAAAAGTCCAGGATCTCGGTTTGCGTCGTGAATACCGATCGAGGCTGGTTGAAGCTGTACGGCTCCTCGGGGTCAAAGCGGATGGGTTTTCCGGTAAGCAGATGCTGCAGCAGCTGGCGGAGGATATTGCGCGACTTATCGGCGCTGCACTGGACCCCTTCCCGACGCTGCAGGACCTTCTGGAAATGGGAGTTCAGGAAGGAGAAGTGCGCCAGCAGGAACCGGGCTTGGGGGTTCTGCGGGGCCACCGTCCGCAAAAGGCCATCCACCGTACGTTCCAGCGGATACGGTAGCGCATAGAAAAAGCGATCCGGATGCCCTTCACGCGCCCAGGTTTCGGCTTGGCGCAGCATGGGATGCTCCCGGACTGCGGCGTAGGCGGCTAGCCTATCCTCGTGGGAATGCTCGAGGATGGCGCCGAGGACGGCCCCGATGGCGTCGTCTGCATCGTTCATGAAATCTCCTGCCTCCTATACGGCACTTGCCCCGTGACCTTTGGTATCCGCATCATACCCCATTCCGAGCCGCTGACCCTGGGCGATCAGTTCATCGAGGACCTGGCGTCGTCGAGCATCGACTCGATCCCGGTACTCCACCGCATCCCGAAGGCGAACGTAGCGCTGTAGGCCGAGCCGGTGGGATGGCAGCTCGCCGGAGTCGAGAAGCTGTGTGCAAAAGGAGAGGGAAACCCCCAGAAGCTCCGCAGCCTCACCTGGGGTCAGCACCAGGCCAACTATTCGGTGTAGTACGATTTCGTGGATACGCACGGTCTACTCCTGGGCTCTTCGGTTGGTTTCGACAAGATCCTATTATACATCATCTTAGTATACCGAACAAATTGACTGGACAGGCAAATTCGGATAAAATACCACAGAAAACGGTGCGACGAGGGATCGCCATGGATATCGTAGCCCAGATTGGGTATTCCCGGGAAGAAGTGTGGGCCGCCCGCCTCTACGCCAATGCCAAACCCCTGCGTTTCGAAGACATTCCCAAGCAGCCTCGATCGGGCTGGATGCCGGTGGGCACGGTCGAGTTCTGTCGGGCGGCCATGGCGCACCAGGGTATTCCGGAACCAGATCCCCTAGACTACCCAGAAGGCCTTGCCGCTTATCCTGGAGGTTTGACATCCTCCTCGCCCTGAAGTGCGAGGATTCCTTCCTGCCAGCAGCGGCCTTACCTCAGCCGCTTCGATTGACCCATTCCCTTTGGTTTGGGCCAACTTCACGGCTTATGCCGCGAAACAGGCTACCTCGGCGTGCCCCGCCGTTGACTGCAATCCTCTTGCGAGAATGTTCTGTGCCGCGTTCACGTCGGCGTGGGCTTCATGCCCACAGTGCCGACAGTGAAACACGGCTTGCGTCTTGCGATTCTTTGCATCCACCACACCGCAAACCGGACAGATTTGCGAGGTGTAGGCCGGATCCACCAAAAGCAGCGTGCCGCCAGCCCACTGGAGCTTGTAGCCCAGCATCCGTTTGAGCATGCCCCAGCCCTGATCGAGGATGGATGTATTCAGCCCTGATTTCTGTCGAACATTGCGTCCGGGCTGCTCGACCGTTCCCTTTGCGGAGCCGGTCATGTTCCGTACTTTCAGGTCTTCCAGCACCACGACCGCGTGGTTTTTGCTGATGGCGGTGCTGACCTGATGCAGTACGGTCTTGCGCATTTCCGCGATGCGTTGATGGAGTCGCGTGATTTTGGCCTTCTGCTTTTTCCAGTTGGCCGAGAACTTCACTTTATGCGCCAGTTTCTTCTGTTCCTTGGCGAGTTTGCCTTGCAAATCCCGGTAGGCAGTTACCGGCAGGAACATGGTGCCATCGGACAACGTAAGCAGATTCGCCACACCCCGGTCGCCACCAACCGCCGTAGTGGATGGATGTACGGGGTCCGGGACTTCCTTCTCGGTCTGAATGGAAGCATACCAGTGTCCACCTGAGCGACTGACGGTGACATTACGAATTTCACCACCGAGGATGCAGGATTTACGGAACTTCACCCAGCCAATGCGCGGCAGGAAGATTTTGGGAAACAACGTCCTTCCATCGGCATCCTGGGGCCGGAGGTTTATTTTGATTTGCTCCGGGTCGGGGTACCGCAGGCTGTCGTGCAAACCCTTCTTCTTGAAGACCGGGAATCGCTTGGGATTGCTTTTGTCAAAGGCATCCTTGAGTGCCCGGTCCAAAAACTTCAGCGCTTGCTGCTGGGGATGGACGGGGGATTCGGCGAGAAACCCGAAGGCTTCCGAGTTACGCCAGGTGGTCAGGCACTTGGCTATGTCCACATAGGACAAGAGGCCGCAACGGTGCTCCAGATAGCTTTTCTGGATGGCTAAAGCCCGATTCCAGACAAAGCGAACACAACCGACCGCACGGGACAGGAGGCGTTCTTGTTCCGGTGACGGTTCCAGTCGGTAGCGCACGGCTTTGCGGATCAGCATAGTTCTATTGTATCTTTGGTATATGAGCGATGCAAACGAGATAAGGCATGGCAGGCATTGCGTTTTTAATCTGCATGTTCATTTGGTCTTCTTGACCAAGTACCGCCGTGGTGTATTCACCGGCGAGGTGCTGACCGACCTGCGCGGCATCTTCTCTGCCGTCTGCCAAGATTTCAACGCGGAACTGGTGGAGTTCGATGGGGAAGACGACCATGTGCATCTGCTGGTGAATTATCCGCCGACCGTGTCCGTTTCGGTACTGGTGAACAGCCTCAAGGGGGTTTCTAGCCGCATGATCCGTAAAAAGAATTATCCCAGCGTCAGCAAGAAATTGTGGGGTGGAGCGCTTTGGTCTCCATCGTACTTTGCCGGAAGCTGCGGCGGTGCGCCTATTTCCTTTATTCGTCAGTACATCGAGCAGCAACAAACACCGGATTAGGGCGGCACCGCTCAGAAAGGGCGAGAGAGGTGGCATCTAGCCACCTCCACGCCACGCTCTTGACCTCCCCCTGAACGGGGAGGTTTGTCGCGCTAATTGATCAATTTGAGTCCATGCCTGCCGCAACCACCCAGCATTCATACCGTCCGAAGCCATGGCAAAGGCATCCATGCTCGGTCCGCGTAAGTGGTGACCTACCCTCAGCAAGGGATCGACGAACCCCTTATAGCTGTTTTGGTCCGGCGTAGCTTTCCCGTAATCGCTCAGCTTTTGTCTTGCCTCGGCCAATTCCGCCTCGGTCAACTCCCGGCCAAGCGTCGCAAACTGCAATAGTCCCAGGGCATCCCAACGAAATCCCTTCCTCCTGTAGGCCTGTACCCGGTGGAGGGTATGCAGGGGCTCGATGGCCTGGTTAGAACAGCGAAGGATCCAGGCCGGTTGCGACTGGCAGTTACTATATTGATCACAGGACATTTTTGAGGACTAAGGAGACCTATATGAATATCAATGATACCGATATTACCACCCCAGACCAGGTGGTAGAGTTTTTCAATACCCTCGATTCCCTGGATGACCGGGAGCTCTGGGCCGCCCTCAAGGTAGCCAAAGACCGAGAGATAGAGGAGATGATCCAAGAGGAACTAGCAGCTCGCTTGGCCTATCGCATGCCCGGCAGCATCACCAGGCACTGACACCCTTTCTTCTCTAAGGACCGCTTCCCGCGGTCCTTGTTTTTATATGTACTTTCGGTATACTAGACGAATACAACAGGAGGCCCTATGCCCCGTCCAAGCCAACCCCAACGCGCACCCAAAACGGCCCAAGTGATCCCCTTCTCGAATTTCAGAAAAGGAACCCGAAAGTCCACCCATTCTGCAGGAGCCTCCGCTATGTCGGTACGTCCCACTTTGCTTCACCGCTGGTTTCCCCGACTACTGCGGGAAGGCACCCCATTGGCGGCCTCTCTGGCCAGCATAGGATCGGCTGGAGTCAGTGCGTGTACCGGAGGCGTCTGCACCATAGCGGCACAGGCAGGGGCAGGACTTTCCGGGGTGATGGCCGGCACGGGATCCGGGCTTTCCGGAGTGCTAAGCCTTGCCGGGAACACGAACAGCGACGTACCCTCCTGGCTCGCCTCGGCCACCCCTGCCCCAACGACTCTGCCTTGGTGGTTGCAGCTGCTGATCCTGCTGTTGATGGCGTCGACCATGCTCACGGTATACGGGCTGGCGGGTAAACCGAGACTGGCGGTCTTGGCGGGAGCAGCCGGCATTCTGTGCGTATCGGCGGATCTGGGCTGGATTCCAGGAGGGAGTTCCGGAATGAATGCCGCGCTGGGTCTTGGCGTACCCCTACTAGTGCTGAGTCCCTGGTTGCCGCAAATGCGATTGGGTCCACGCCTTCGTAAAGTACTGGGACAGGGCCTGCTACTCGGGACCATAGCCGCCTCCGTCGTACCGCTGTATTTGCAGTTTGTCTCAGGCTGGCATCCCTGTCTCGATTGCTGGCTGGAACGTGGAGCCCTCTGGAGCTTTGCGTTGCTGGCTTTTTTCTGGATCCGCCCGGCCTTGAGGACGCGTTCCGCCCTCTCTTTGGGGCGCACGTTGATACTCTCACTGCTCCTGGTGGCGGGCTACCTGGTCAGTTTCCTGCAGATCCTGGAAGTAGCCCACGACAAGGCGGTAGCAGCCCTGGTTGCGGTCTGCGGTGCGGTAGGCCCTTCCTGCGCACAGGCCGGCGGACAGTTGTGGCTGGGGTACCCCATTGCCGACGAGACAATAACGCTATTCGGTGTTCTCTTGCCTCTACTGATAGTGCTCAGCCGGCCTTCGAGATGAGGCTATACTTCGCAGGATCGAACAGAGGAGATACCGATGAGTTATACGAGTGAATGTGCCAATCTCTGGAAGAATTACGTGGCCGCCCCTCCGGCAGATCGAGCAGAGATGCTGGAAGCAATACTGCGGAAGCCCAGAAATGAGGAAGAACTTCGGATTCTGCGCTATTTCTTCGACCCCGACCGCCAGGCCAGCATCCGAATCCTGAAAGACCAAGCCAAAGTCGGTGCTTCGGCCTTGAACCTGGAAACAGACTACCAGGTGGCCTTCCGTATCCCGGAACTCTTTTTTCTGGCCAAAAATTCGCTAGGTGGTCGGGTAACCACTTGGGATATGCCGAAATTCGAGGCCATCGCCGCGGGTCTGCTGGAGGCCCATCCCGATTGGAGTGAAGTGGTCTCCGAGTTCCGAGCCACGGCCCTGGAACTCAACAGCGCCAACTCCAAAAAGGTGGATCAAACCTTGGCCGAATTCCGCAAAACGGCCTGCCTGCTTTCGTTCTCGTTCAAGATGACCTTCGACTGGGACGAAAAGGACAATCCCATTTTCGTTCCCGGATTCCCGATCGAGACCCTGCAAGCGCTGGCGACAGAGTACGCGCTGACCTGCAACGAGGCGGATGGACTGGCGGGCGATTCGGAGAATCCGCGTCTGCCGCTACACAGCACCCTGGACTTCCATCCATCGGGCCGAAGAGCGGTGTTCAGTTTTTACGGTACCCGCGCCTTCGTCCCAGGTACGCGCCTAAGCAAGCTGAAAAGCGCGGCCGGAAACTGGCTGATGGGACAGCTGTACGACGGGTTCGGGGAGGACCTGCGCCGCTACGAAGTTCTGGTTGGGCATCGGGTGTTGCGCCCGCATTTCCACCCATAACCCATTCGCAGCCCGGGACTTCCGGGCTGTTTTTCGTGGCCGATCGCTATACCAAAACAGGACCTTTTGCGGTAAGAACGAGGCGAGCCCATGCGATACGACCTGTACGAGTGGCAAGAAATAGGAGAAGAACCCCTCGATGAGGATCTGTTTTTTCTCGTCAAAACCAAGGATAAGGTAGTTGAGGCGGTTCCCGTCTTCAGAAAGGAAAACGGCCGGACCCTGGTCTACTGGGAGCATCACCCCATTGCACTGGAAAGAGAATTGGCCGATGTACGCTATGTCTCCCCTCCCCCACCGGATCCGGCTTTCGGTGAACGCTTTTGGAGTACCTACGAGAAACCCGTTCCGATCCCGGGCCAAACCTTCCTGATTTTTCACCAAGAGTGGATGCGCTGGATAGGCGCGATTTACTGGCTGGATGCCCGAAATGGGGATATCGTGCCGTACTGGGAGTTGGAAAACATAGGAGACCATATAGCCATAGACGCCAAGGACGTGGCGTATTGGACCGTATTACCCGCAGTCCCAGGACAGCACGAGCGAGTGCAGTGGCTACAGTCCCTGCCGAAACAGAAAGGACTTCCCTGGTGCTGACATAACCAGACGATTCAGCAGAGGTATAACCCTCTGCTTTTTGTTATTATACTGTTCAGGACCATAGAAGAGGAGTTCACCATGAGTCACCCACCAGAGATTCCCCTCCTTTGGCGGTCCCTACCACCACCCCCTGGGCTGGACGATACGCCAAAGCCTCCGTACACCGGAGATCCGGTATTGCTATTGACCCCGGAAGGCGCCGTAGAGGCCTTTGCCATACTCCGGAAGGTACACGATCGCTACCAGGTCTTTTGGGACATTCCGGAAGAAGTGGATCCCGACGGCAAATTTCAGCAAAAAATCGCGTACTGGTCACCGGCCCCAATCGACCCCGATCGGCACCTGGACGCCCCCTGGAAAAACCCGGAACCTGAACCCGGAAATTCGTACCTGATTCAGGTCTGGTCTCGCTGGGTAGAAGCCACTTTCCTGAAACCCGACCCAGACCACGAGACCTGGCTGGTGGGCAGAAATACCCGTATCGCGGCGGTCTCCATCGAATTTTGGCACGAGGCACCGCAAAAACCGGAAGTCTGGGAAATGCGGAGATGGCGGGAACAAATCCGGGCAGAAAGCGACACGGACGCCTGGACCTGAAGCGATTGTAAGGAACGAAATATGGTATTCGACCAACCGAGATGGAAACCGATCCGGGAAGCATTGACTCCGGAAAACCTGCGCCGAGCCCCGTCGGTCCTGCTGAAAACCGACAAAGGAGCCTGGCAGGGGGAAGCGGTACTGGAGACCCGAAACGGCACGGAAAGGGTCTATTGGAGATTGCACGGGTTGACGAACAGACCAACATCCGTAACCGACTGGGAGAAGGCCCCGGGTAATCCGTACGCCGATCCCGCGTCCTGGAACGCGCGACCAAAGCCACCACTGGAAAACGGAAAAGCGTATCTGGTTTTCCTGTCACCGCTGGGCTGGGTCAAAGCGGTCTGCCGGCTACGCAACCGGCGATCCCCGAAATGGCAATTCGTGTATCCCATCGGAACGAAGGAGTTCACTATCCGATACTGGCTGGATTTGCCCATTCAGCTTGAAGACTGCCTGACCGAATGGAGAATCCCTCTGCTTCAGGAAACCTCCGAGGCCTGGACCTAGATTGGATTTCGTGGCGGAGAGCCTTTCGCTCTCCGCCATTTTCTGTGACGCGCCCCAAAACCAAGGCGCCACGAATCCCTGGAGATACCTATGGAATCGCAAAAAGAGTGGATTTGGAGACTGCTGCCCGATGTGCCGGAGATCGCCGCCACCGCCATGGCCCCGTATAACGGATCACCGGTGTTGCTGCGATTCCGGAATGTGGCGGTAACGGGCTATGCGGTGGTGGTCGCTACCCCAGGAAAAAACGCCGTACGTTGGCGTATCCCCAGTCTGCCGAGATTCTCCGCTCATACCGAAATCGTCTATTGGTGTCCCCTCCCGGAACATCCTTCCTCGACGTGGCAATTCACCAAATACACGAGCGAACCCCGACCGGTCCCGGGGAATGGCTATCTGGTGTATGTTGCAGACCGGGAAGAATGGGTGGAAGCGGTTCGACAGGGATCGGAATGGATCCGTAAGGTTCCGCAACAGACCCTGCGTTCCGCCGTCCATTTCTGGAGGGAGTTGCCGCTGCTTCCGAAATCCCTGGAGACTTTCAACCAAACCCGGGACTGGCTGCAATCGATGAAGGAAGACGAAACCGTGCTCTGGAAGTGAGACGACTCAAAGGGGGGTATGGGCTAGTACCGTGGCCAACACCAAGAATCCGATACCGGTTCCAAAAAGCTCCAGGGCGTAACCTTCCAGGACATATCGCCAGACCGAACGGGTGGCCTGCCGTAACTGACGCCGGCGGGAGAAACGATCCCGAAGGCAGTGACGGGACAAACGCTCCCAGGCCTCCTGCACCTCAGACGGAAAGCGATCCGGTTCCAAGCCCATCGCCTGTAAACGGGCCAAGGTTTCACGCACCGAAAATACCGATTCCGGCGTTGGTCCGCGGAACTGCCCGGAACCGGCCAGAACGACCCAGGTGGACACCGGAACCGATTGGGTATACCGGGAAACCACCGCTCGGTGCCATCGATTTTGGGCTATGGGGTTGTGGCGGGTGAACGTGCGGGAGCCCTGCCGCAGGATCCAGGGCTGCTTGGGACCCTGATCGATGAGGGTGCCGGCCCAATCCTTGGTTTCCAGCACGACGATGCCCTGTTCGGTACAGACCAGATGATCGATCTGGGCTATACGGTCTCGAAGCGGCAAGTACACATCGTTGAGCGCGCAGGCCCCGATCCGGCGCAATCCCAGCGCCACCTTGCGTTCCCCTGCCCGCCCTTTCCACTGCCCTTTGAGAACGGGGATAGACACCCACAGCAGCACCAGGCCGGCCATGCCCAGGACCATAACCAGACTCAAGCGTCCTCCAGATCTTCGGCACGCAAAAGAAAAAATTCGTTCTCGGCGCTGTCGGAACGCGCCAGGCGTAAAGCCTGCCGCTCCAGGGTCTGCTCAAAGAGATTGCGTACGGTCCGGGCATTGCCGAAATTCTCGGTTTTTTCCGCCACCAACCGCTCCAGCCGCTCCCGTAGCTTGCGGCGGGCAGGGGTATCGGCCAGGGAAAGCTGCTGGGATTCCGCAAAATGCTGGAAGATGAGGTACATCTCCTGGGCGGTGTAATCCGGGAAAGCGATATTGCGCTGAAACCTTGAGCGTAGTCCGGGATTGGCGTAGAGAAAACGCTCCATCTCTTCGGAGTAGCCGGCAACGATGACCACGAGCTCGTGCCGATGGTCTTCCATGGCCTTCAGCAGGGTCTGGATGGCTTCCTGGCCAAAATCGTTGAGGTGTCCTGGAGGGGCCAGGGTATAGGCCTCGTCGATGAACAGCACACCACCTAAAGCCGATTCGATGACGGACTTGGTCTTGATCGCGGTTTCCCCGACGTGCTGGCCGACAAGCCCCGAACGGTCCACCTCCACCAGATGTCCTTTTTTCAGGAGACCCAATCCCGCCAGAATGCTGCCAAGAATCCGGGCCACCGTCGTCTTGCCGGTTCCGGGATTGCCCGAAAAGACCATGTGCAGCGAGGGACTGCCGGATTGGCCCCCCAACGCCCGCCGCTTCTGGTGGGCCGAGGCCAGATGCGAGAGCTTGCGGATCTCCTCTTTGACGTTGGTGAGTCCAATGAGGCTGTCGAGCTCGAGCATCGCAGAGTCCAGCGTCCGGTTGAGATCGAGGGATTCTTCCGGAAAATCCTCCGGCAACAGCAGCGTTGGATCGGCGCGGGAACGCACGATCCGGAAGGCCTGCCGTTCCAGGGTGCGCTCCAGCAGATTGCGTACGGCCCGGCCATTACCGAACCCCGGCCGGCCCCTACCCTGGGCCAGGGTCTGAATGGCCGACTGCAGTACCGGAAGCGCCGAGGGGTCGAGGCGATAAGACTGTTGCTGCAGCATCCGCAGGAAAATGGCCTCCATCTCCTCTGCGGTGTAATCGGAAAAGGTGAGTTTGCGGCCGAAACGGGAAGCCAATCCGGCATTCAATTCGAGCATACGGTCCAGGGCATCCGGGTACCCCGCCATGATCACGCAAAACTGGGAGCGCTGGTTTTCCAAGGACTGGATCAGGGTGTCCAGCGCCTCGCGACCAAAATCGTTCTCTCCACCGCGGGCCAGCGCGTAGGCCTCGTCGATAAAGAGTACCCCTCCTTGCGCTTCGTCGATCAGGGCTTGGGTTTTGCGCGCGGTCTCGCCGATATGCTGGCCGACGAGCTTTTCGCGGCTAACCTCCAGCAGATGGCCGGAGCGGAGCAGGCCGGCCTCCGTGAGCAATTCGCCGTACAACCGCGCCACGGTGGTTTTGCCGGTACCGGGATTACCAGAGAACAGCGCATGCAGGGTGAAGGGAGTGACAGGCAGATTCTGGCTTTCGCGAATCCGCTGAGCCTCCACCCGATCCAGCATCCGGTCGATCTCCTGCTTGAGTTCGGAGAGCCCGACCAAAGACTGCAACTCCTGGTAGGGTACCGACCGGGTGCGATCGAACGCGGTGGTCGAACGCCGGACCGGTAGCTTTGGTGCCGGAGTCGGATCCCGGGTTTCGGAAGCAGAAGCGGTAACCGTGGTGGGAGGTGGAGTCTGGGCTTCGAGCGGACGCCGGGCTTTGGGCCGGGGCAAGTCTCGGGTCACGACGCGAAGGGCAGAAGCCAAAAGAAAAAACGGACCAACCACCAGAGGAAGCAGCCGTTCGAGCAGAGGCCAGGCCAAGGCCACCAGAGCGATCAGGCCCGTCCAATGCAATACCGTCGTGTCCGGCAACCACCCGCCGATTCGCCACCGAAAATGCCGGGAAAGCCAGAAAAAACCCAGCACATACGGACTCAGGATGAACACCAGAGAAAGCAGGGAAAAGAAAGGAGCCACGGAAGGAAGACGCTGACTGGCACGAAGCTGGGCGGCGAGCAGGCTGTGCAGGTAAGTTCGGTACAGACGCAAAAGCAGCATGGGTCGGACCTCGAGCAAGGATTCAAAGAAAACCGGATCGAACCGGCTAAGGGCGGCCGTTGCAGCAACCGTTCAATCGGCTAATATAGCGGCGTCGCCCTCTGGTTGAGGCATCGCTTTTATGTTAGTATACCTACAGTAGAAGATCCCCAAGGAGCCCCCGTGCCCAGAAATCCAGAGTCCCAACTGGAAAAACTGCTGCAGCTCGCCGACAAAGCGATGAATCACGACAAGCAGGTTCCGGCCTTTCAAAAAGCGTTACGCAATATTCTGCGGCGGCAGGACAAAACCCTCCTCGAACGCTTTCTGGACTACCTGGAGGCGCAGGAAGAGCTCTATCCGTATCTGCTGTCCTTCACCTTCCTCCAGCTCATGCTGGTCAGCAACTCCCGGCACATCCGGTTTCATCAACGAAGCCCGCTTTTGCCCATCGATGCGGTTGCGGTGGTGGGCCTGATCCCTTTCTCCCTGCGGCTCGCTCCGGGTTGTGACCTGGCCCAGCTACGTCAGCGTTTCCTGCGAGACGTACTGCAGGCCGAACGCCTCCGTGAAAAGGCCAAAGCGGTGGGCCTGACGGCAGGAAAAGACGCGATGTTTTTTATCCCGCTGTGGTTGCCCGCCCAGTCCTGGCCTACTGCCTGGATCGAACAGTACGCCTTGACCGAGGATCTCCTGGCGCACCTGTTCTTGGAGGGAGAAGGCACCGTAATCCCGGACGAGGAATTCGCTTCGGAGCCACCCGTCGAAAGCAGCCGAATCGTGAGCTTTGTTGTTCCGGTCGCCCTATTGACCCCAAAATCCGATCCCGGCCCGCTACTGACCATGCTGGAGCAAGGCCCGGAACAGGATCCGGACATTCTGAACCGCTGGGAGCAGGTCTCGGCCCTATTGGAACAGGGACTTTTGGCCATCCCGGGCGTGGATGCGGTGGAGTGTGGCCCCCTGCAACTGCAAACGGAAGCCCTGGGAGACCTCACGGACCGGAAGAACAAAACCCAGCTGCAGGCAACCTTGGAACGGATCCGTACCGAATACCCGAACGTCCCCCTGGAAGTATTCGCCAAGGGGCTGATCCTGGATTCCGGGCATACCGGGGAATGGCGGATTCTTTTCTGGACCCCCAAGGGAGGAAAAGGCATACGCTGGGAGTGGATAGACGAGTGGGAGAATACGGAAAACGTGTTGATCGACCTGCTGCTCGAAGGCGGCGTTGAGCTGACCGCCATCCACATCGATCCCGAGGTGGGCGACGACCGGGAGATCCTGGACTGCCCGGAATGCGGCGCCCCGTTTTTCTTCCGAAAAGGAGAAAAGGTGGCCACCTGCAGCCATGGCCTTCCGTCGAGCGGGTTTTGGAACTGAGGCAGACCCGCAGGATCAGTTGTTCCGGAGAAAGAACAGAGCCCTGGATTTGGCTTGGGCGATGGGCTGCAGTTCCGCCGGAGACAGGCAATTCTCGAGACCGCTGACGTTCACTACGACTCGGTAGCAGTGAGCAGCCCAACGTGCGGCCGTCAGATCGTACAACACCACCGGATTGGGCTGATAAAGCGCTTTCTCCAGATTCAGACCAGAAAACCGGCTACTCGCATACCGAGCCTGGCTGAGAAAGACCTGTTCCAGTTCACCCCAACATTGTGGCGCCGGGATGGGCAGGGGAGCCGCAGGCCGATACGTACCGTGTCCGGCATAGACCCAGGATCGGGCAGGACGCCGGCTGAGGGCTTCCTGGGACAAGGAAACGCAGCCTTGCACCAGTGCGGCATCGGTACGTTGTTGCAGTGCCCAGCTGTGATGCAGAAAATGGGCTCGCACCTCGGACTTCGGGAAGGGCTTGGGAGAAACCGGCGCCTTGGGGTGAGCTAACCGAAGGGCCGGCTGCTTTGGTTGGATCGGAATACGGTCCACAGTTGGAGGTTCCGTGGCGCACCCACCCAGCGCGCCGGCCATCCCCAAAACCAGTGCCGCCCCCTGCAAAGAAAAACGAGTCATGTCCATAACCCTTCGTGGAAGAAAGTATTCAGTATAGAATAATTCACGAACGAACTCCACCTGTGCTATACTAATATCTTATCGAGAACAAAAGGACCGTATGGATGCGCGTTCAGATCGCCTATCTGCTCCAACACATCCCCCCTTATCTCCTCAAATTCGGATGGATCGGTGTATGCGCCGGCCTGCTGGTAAGCTCTCCGGTTTCCCCGGAACACCCGGTAAGATCCGCCGGCATACCGCATTCTGCTCCAGGCCCATCCGCAACCACTCCGCCAACCCAGACCAGACCTGCCCCCGTCCAAGTCGTAGTACGGGTTCCCGCACACTTGCCTCCAGGTGCCCCCAGGCTCTCCCCGAAACAGATCCACGTTCTGAAGCTGGCCACCCATATCGGCCACAAGCTCGGAATCGGAACGAAACTCGCGGCGGTGGCGTTCCAGGAAAGCGGACTGGGAGAGAACCCCGTAAGTCCGGCCCATTACGGCGTAGGATCCGTCGGCTATACTGCCCTGCAGATCGTCTTACGGCGGCATCCTTGGTTGCGTCCGTATTTTCAGGACCATAACTGGGCCGAAATCCTGATAAACCGTCCCCGGCTGTCGCTGTGGGTAGCGGGTTATTACCTGCTGCACTGCTACGAAAAAGCCGGCAACGACTGGAGACGGGCTCTCGATCTATACCGTTACGGGTACGGTACCCCCGGACCCTACGCCTTCCGGATTGCGCATCGGGAGGCACAGCTGCGCCCGTATCTCGAGCAGCTTTAATCCATCGAGATCACCACTGAAGGAGAACACACCGATGTCCAACAAGCAGCGCGTCACCGTGGAAGGCTATTTCCACAAACCCCAGGCCGACTTTTTCGAAGGTCTGGATTTTCTGCAGAATGAAGGCGCCAAGCTGGAACTTTCCGAGCAGCACGCCCACCTGTACTACAAAGGCTTTCTGGATCCGGAAGCCACCGGGAAGCTCCTCGCCTGGCACGAGACGATCGAGAACAAGGCCGTCTCCGGAAAGCTCGTGATCCTGGTCGATTACGAGCCACCCTATGTCGTGGACTGGCACCACGTCGAAAAGGGCGACCATTGGCGCGAGGCCTTGAACGCGGGCCTCGAAAGCGACAGCGAAGGCCTGCGGATATTCGTCTCCCGCCTCGAGCACCTGCTGCACATGGGCTGAGGCCTCAGGGCAGCAGCTGCAGGAGAATCTGGAGCTGCTGCCCCAGCAGGTCGAAGACCTGCAGGGTTTCGGCAATACACTTGCGCTGGGAGAACTGGCGGTCGGCGTACAGAACCCCGATGACCTTGTCGTGTAAGCGCACAGCCAGCGCGCGTCCACCGGGTTCCGGCTCAAACCGGAACCCGTTCGTATTTTCCCGCAGACAAACCTCGAATACCGGGCCCGCCGCCAGGTCCACGCCCAACCCTTCCGTGATCACCGCCGACGGAAACGGATTGGGGAGGGCGCTTTCCTGCAAACGGGGATACCAGCCTTCCTCCTGGTGAACCAAAAAGGCGCACCGGTCCCAACCACCGCCCCGGTGCAATCCCTCCAGCACCGTCCGCAACACGACCGGAAGATAGGCCCCCGCCTTGGGCAGGGAATGCAGATCGGCGATGACCTGCAGCAGCACCGCCGAATCGGGTTCCGTCCATTGGGGCGTCGGGCATTTCTCTCGCTGTAACCATTGCGGCGGGATGACGGCGAGCACCCGTTCCCGGTTTTCCCGCAAGGTGCGCAAAAGTACGGGCACGCTCTGTCGGAACAAGGGTTGCAGCCTGGCGATGCGCTGTTCCAGCGCTGCGGATTTTCCCTCGGCCTGTAGTTGTACCCAGATCTGGGCTTCCCCCAGGATGTCCAGACCAGCGACGGGTTCGGGTTCCCAGAGTCGGGAGAGCCCCCAGCATTCCAACAGGGCCCGGTCCAGCTCTTTGAAGGAATACCCCAGTACCTGCCGGGCGGCCCGATCGGCGTCCACGCCCCGGTCCAGCAAATCCGACACGGCCGCCGCTTCGGATTCCCCAGCGCACCAGAACGCGATTTGCCCCATGTGGCGCAGGAGCCCAGACAGAAAATACGGTTCCGCGGCGGCTCCCGTTTTTTCAGCCAGAAACTGGGACTGGCCCGCAAGCTCCAGGCTCTGCCGTAGCAGATCCAGCACCCGGTCCTGGTAACGGGCGTGCACGGTACTTTCCAGCACCAGCGCCGAATAGCACAGGGTCCGGATCCGTTCCAGACCGAGCACCAGGGTGGCCCGAGCCAAAGTCAGGATGCGTTGGCCGCGGGGATTGAACAGTACCGAGTTGGCCATGCGCAGAACCAGGGCAGAAAGCGCTGGATCCTGACTGATGAGCTGGCCGACCTCGACCAGACTGCGGGCTTCGTCCTCCGTAGCGGCCAAGAGCCGGTTGATCGTTTCGCCAAAAAGCGGGAGATCGCGTTGGGCCAGGCGGGCGGCGGCGTCCTGTGCCTTAGTCATGGGGCAGCTCCCTGCGCAAGCGTTCGATGGGTACCGACAGGGCCAGCAGATCGGCAAGGAGCCGTTCCCGGTCCCTCCTAACCATACCGGTAAGCGACAGGCGCAGGTCCGTCCCAGAAACAAGGCTGGCCGCCCGGATCCACGAACCGGTCTCGGCAGAAACAGCGTAGTGCCGCAGCAGGCGTTCCACCAGGGCAGCGGGCCATTGCTTGTGGCCATGGATCAACGACGACAGGAATCCCGGAGAAACCCCAAGCGCACGGGCCAGGTCTTTCTGCTGTTCACGACGCTGGCGGCATTGTTCGGAAAGCCAAAGGCCCAGGGGAGTGTATTGGGATGTGTCCTTCATAACGTACGTCTCTCGGGAGATTCCAGATTCCGATTCCACTATACCAAAAAAGGTTAATCGGGACAACAACACGGTCGCTATACTTCCCCGCTGGCCCGAAAACCCAGAGCCGTTCAACTGGCCAACGGCTTCCGATCCGATCGCGTACCACACCGAGAACCATGACCCAACCCAAACTCGAAATACTGATGGCGACCTACAACGGTGAGGCCTGGCTCGAAGAACAGCTGGAAAGCCTTTTTCGACAGAGTTGTCTGGACTGGAAACTGTACGTCCAAGACGATCATTCCAGTGATCGCACCGAAGTCATCCTGCGAAACTGGGTGCGCCAATATCCAGATCGAATCCATTACTCCAGCAATCCCGGAAGAAACGGTCCAGCCGGCAACTTTTCCAACCTTCTGCAGACGCGGCTATGGTCTGGAATCGCGGATTATTACCTGTTTTGCGATCAGGATGATGTCTGGGATCCCCAACATGTGGAGATCCTGCGCTCTCGGTTACTGGGACTGGAATCGATCTACGGAAAGCACACGCCTTGCCTTGTGCACAGCGATCTTGCCGTATGCGATAAGGAGCTCAATACCCTGAATGCGTCTTTCTGGGAGCATCAGGCCCTCAACCCCCGAAAAAACCAGCTCGGCCGACTGCTGCTGCAGAACGTAGTAACGGGCTGCGCTACGGGAATCAACCGGGCTCTGGCGGAAAAAGCCGGTCCCGTTCCGGTCGAAGCCATCATGCACGACTGGTGGCTGGCCCTGACCGCCACGAGCTTCGGCCAGATCGAACCCATCCCGCAGGCGTTGGTCCGCTACCGGATCCACGGAAAGAACAGCTGCGGAACCGCGGCCAGAGCGCTTTCGTGGGCAAATATCCAAGCGAAGTTGCGCCGCGGCGGTCCCGGTTTGCGCGCCCTACTGCAACCGTATTTCCTTCAGGCCGGCGCATTCCAGAAACGGTTTGGCTCCGAACTCAGCCAAGAGCAGAACGCGATACTCACCGCTTTTTGCACCCTACCCCAGCAATCGTGGCTCAAACGACGACGGCACATCGTCCGCTACGGCCTATGGAAGCAGGAATGGATCCGGAACGTGGCCTGGTGGCTGCGCGCATGACACCGGCCGGTTTTGCTCCTTCCGACATCGCCCTGCTGGTGCCGACCCGCAATGCCGCCCGTTCCGGGTTCTGGACGGATTTTCTGCAGGCCGTGGCGCGGCAGACCTTACAGACACCCCAACGGCTCGTGGCCGACTCCGATTCCCGGGATGAAACCGTGGCCATGGCCCAGGCCGCGGGATGGGACACCGTTCCGGTCTGGGGTTTCAACCACGGCACGACCCGTAACCACATGGCCCGGCACTACCCGAAGGCCCAGATCCTGGTCTTTCTCACCCAGGACGCGGTCTTCGCGGAACCCGACAGCCTCGAAAAGCTGCTGCGTCCCCTGCAGGATCCCCGGGTTGCGGCCGTCACCGCCCGCCAGCTTCCGCGGCCAGGTGCTGGACTCCTCGAGGCGCAAGCCCGCCGGTTCAACTACCCGGAAACGTCCCGGATCACCGAACAGAAGGATATCGCGCGGCTGGGGATCAAGGCCGCCTTTGTCTCCAACAGCTGCTGTGCCTGGCGGCGCGAGGCACTGGAGGCCATCGGCGGCTTTCCGGAGACCTTGATGGGGGAAGACACGCTGGCTGGAGCCCGCCTGCTGGAGGCAGGATGGAAACTCGCCTATGCGGCCGACGCTACCGTATTCCACTCCCACGCCTTCACCCTCGTCGCCGAATCCCGCCGCTATTTCGATATTGGAGTCGCCCACGCCGATTTTTCCGACTATCTGCGCCAGCTCGGCAGTCCGGAACGGGAAGGACTGCGCTTTGTGCGCGACCAGCTGCGCGTACTCGGACGCGAGCGGCCGGTCGAAATCCCGGCGGCCCTTTTGCGCATCGCCAGCAAGTACACCACCTACCGGCTCGGACGCCACTATCGGAGGCTTCCCCACGCTTTGTGCCGGTACCTTTCCGGCCAACCCCACTACTGGACCACCTCGAGGACACCCACATGAACCGATTCGACGCACTACGCAGCTGGGCCCCGGCCGCCTATCTTCTGCCGGCCTATCTCCTCCTGTGGCACACCAACGACCAGATCCTTTCCCTGCTGGCTGCCGGTACCCTGGTCCTGGTGCTTTGGGTGGTTCAGGCGGTGGGTGAGGGAGGCCTGCACTACCGCCAGAATGGATTGGCTCGGGCCTGGATCGCCTGGCTCGCCCTGCTCGGGATCAATACGGTAACCAGTACCGCTCCGTACACCAGCGCCATTTACGTTGCCATCCTGGGAGTGGGCGCCCTGGCCTTCTTCGGATGGACCTGGCAGACCCAGGCCTGGACCGTGGAACAGCAGGATCTCGCCTGGAAACGGTTGCGATGGGGATTGTACGCTCTGGTCCCCGTGCTTTTCGGCTGGGCGGCTTACCAGTACGTGGAGTGGGAACACATCGGCATGAGCCTGGCCGGCCTGCGCCCGTACGGCCCCCTGATGGACACCAACAGCTTCTCGGCCTGGATGAACCTTCTCTTCTTCCCGGCGCTGCTCCTGTGGCTGGAATCCCGGCCGGAAAACGAACGCTGGGCCCGGCTGGCCTTCTGGGGAGGATGGGCATTACTCGCCCTGATCCTCATCACGGACTTTTCGACGGACAGTCGCGGCGGCCTGCTTTCCTGGCTCTGCACCTGGCCCTGGGTGCTCTGGCTGTATTGGAAGCGTCCGGGATATGGCCGGCGCATCGGGCTCGTACTGGGTATGGCACTGCTCATTTTCCTGGGCTTTCAGGTCAGCCGCGGTTTCGACCTCGTACACCACCTGGCTCCGTCCTTTATCGACCACAATACCTCCACGGTATCCCGCTGGTTGATGTGGAAGGCGACCTGGACCATGTACCTGCAGCATCCCTGGCTGGGTTCGGGATTCGGCAGCTATTTCCTCTGGTATCCGCATTTCCGCTCGGTACACGAACTGGGTTCGGCGGGAACCTACGCCCACAACGATTACCTGCAGTTTCTCATGGAAGGCGGCCCCCTTGCCCTGGCCTTTTTGCTGGCCTTGGCCGGCGGGCTGTTTCTGGGCCTCTTTCGGACCATCCGGGCCTTGCGAAACCAGGCCTCGAGCCTTTCGGCGGATTCCCTCCGCAAAGCCGAGGCGGTCGGACTCCTGCTCGGAGTCTTCGCTATCACCGGACACGCCCTGGGGAACTTCATTTTCTACAACACCCCGCTTGGGCTCTTGACCGGCCTGTTCCTGGCCCGGGCATGGCAGGTTTGGCGGCCGCGTCCTCTGGTGGCCCTATCCTCTGCCGGCGTACTCTGGCGCACGGCGGTATTCAGCCTGCTCAGCGTAGCGGGGGTCCTGGGGCTTTTGCTTCTGCTGCTGAGCTCGACCTTGGCCTCCCGCCATTGGGTAGAACAGTACCTGCCCAAAAACGCGCAGATCCCGGTGCTGGTGAAGGCCAATGCCCTGTTGCGGGTCATCGATCCCTGGAATCCCGGGCCCTGGGTCCTCGGCGCGGCCCTCGATCTCGAAGCGGGGCACCTATGGCAGCAACACGGCCAGACCGTGAACGCCCGGATCGCTTACCTGCACGCCTACGGTAAGGAAGCACACGCACTGGCGGGCATACCGGAAGACGCTCCGGTATACTACACCCAGGGAATGATTCTGGCCCGATACGGAGCTTTCCTCGGAATCCCACAATCCCGTCTGGTACCTGAAGTCAGCCAACACTGGCGCAAGGCGATCTATTTCGATCCCTCGAATCCGATGTACCGTTGGGAACTGGCCAACTGGTATGCCCGCCACGGTGCGCCGGCGAAAGGCTTGAAGGTACTCGAAGGCGCTTACCGGCACCCTATTCTGTACGCCCAGCAGAGACCGATGGTGCGGGAAATGCTGCAGCAATACCGCAAAACGTGGACGGCAAAGCTTCCGGCCCCGGCACCGGCTCCAGGTGCCAGACCCGAGGCTCCAGCAGCAGGCGCGGCCGCAATACCCCACGCTCGGTAAGGCAGCTGGCATCGTACCCCAATCCCGGCCAGTCGGTCAGCAATCGGCACCGCAGACCGTAGCTGACCCACGGTTCCGGGGCCTGATGGTGCGGCAAAGCAAAATAGAATTCGATCCAGCCGTCCTGCCAGGCCAGATCCAGAGGACGCAACCAGACCTCCCGCGCAACGGGAAGCGGCCAGCTGCCTCCGAGGATCCACAAACGGCGAAAGCGCTCGATACAGCGTTCGGGAAGGACCCCCGGTTCCAGGGAATACCCCTGGGAATCGGGAACCAGATACGGAATGCTCAAGCACCAGACCTGCTCGTCGGGAAGCCACAGTCCCGTCGTGGGACCCAGGGCTTCCTGCAGGGTGGGAATCGACCATTCCTCCGAAAACCGGGCTTCCCAGAGGGCCGACAGCAACGGCGAAGGACCGGCATACAGCCAGTCGAGGCGCAGAGCCGACAGCCATTCGGAACAAGACAAAGCCGCCCGGGGTGTGGTCTGCAGGCGTTCGGCCTCGTAACGCGCGTGCAGGCGATGGGCGGCTCCGGAATCGGGAAAGAAATACCAGGACCATGCCGGAGAAAAGGGAGACTCCGCCTCCAGAATGCTCCGCAACAGCCGCCGTCTGCCTCTGGGAGAAGCCGTCTGGTATTGCATCCAGGCCGATTTGATGTAAGCGCGTTCGAGATCCGTTACCATCCCAATCAATTTCCAGGACAGAAATTCCTTGTTCTTGAAGGTCTTCGCCAAAGAGCTTATCCTATTTTCGACAAGATTTGCACGCTTTTCTTGTATAAAGGTTTCCCCAATGCAACCAAACGAAAAATTTACACTGAAGGACCAATGGACGGTTTGCGACGCCTGCCGAATCCTGGGGGTCTGGCCCGGAGCGTCCATGGCCTGGATTGAATTCGCCCGGGATGCCCGAATCCAGGATGCGCAAAAGGAACAATCCCCCTGGGAAGAAGAAAGCCGCCAGATCCGCCTGTGCCGGGAAGCCGCAACCTTTCTGCTGCAACAGACGGGAACCGAACGGGAGCGCGCTTTCCTGGCAGAAATTCAGCACGAGATCGAAGCCTCGGCGCGCGCGGCCCTGCAGACCACCCTGGAAGCGCTGCTGCTCACCCGCCCCGAGATCGCGGCTCCGGCCGGGGAATCCCACTTCTAGGATCACGCCGCTCAGGCAGTCGGGGTGGGGATAATCAGGGATGAACCAGACCCCACCCCGACCTCGGCCGAATAATGAAAAAGAGCCGCTCCGGTTCCAGAGCCGCCGGGGCCTGGGTAATAGGCCCCTAAAATAATCAAGAAAATAATCGCAATCAAAAAGGCAGCCAATCAAAGAGGCCGCTAGGACACAGCGCTGGCCGCCGGTTCCTATACTGGTTCCCCGAAATTCAGGAACCGTACATGCCGCCACGCCGCCTGTTCGCCTCGTGTCTCCTCGCCCTCCTGCCGCTGACCGCGGCCGCACAGCCACCGACCCCACTATCCGTTCCCTTCCCGCGCATCGTCGACCGCCTGCAGACTTTGGGCTACCTACCCCTGGCCCAAGCCTGTATCCGGGAAGCCGATGGAACCTGCCGGCGCCACGATGCCTTCCGGTTCCCGGTTCCTGGTTCCCTCCAGAAAACCGCCGATCGTTTCGCCTGGAATCCCGAAAATCCCTTCATTCGGGGTGCTCTGATCCAGTTCGAACGAATAAACGGACTGCTCGGTCCTCGCGGAATGTCCGAAGGCCATCTCCACGCTTCGGTGGTGGCGGCGCTCCTGTCGGCCAAAGCCAAACCCGATCCCTGGCGCTGGCGTTGGGTGCGGGTCTCCAAGCACGCCGGTACCCGAATTCCAGAGGACCTGCGCATCTGGCGGGCGAGCCGATCCGGTAAGCCGGGTTCCTGGATCTTCCGTACCGTCGTCAACACCGGCGTACTGGGGTCTACCCCGGACGGAACCTGGCCCATCTATCAACGCTTGCCCAGCACCACCATGCGCGGCGTTTTCCCCGAACCCGTTTCGTGGGGAACTTACGCGGCCCTGGCCGGGCAAACCGTACCGCAATGGGCCGGCAGCTCCTTGCGGCAACCCGCTCGAGGTATGGTCGGCGGTCATCCGGTGCGTTGGGTACCCTACGACGACCCCGGTATCCTCTGGGTCAACTATTTCGACGACGGCCGCGGTATCCACTACTACCCACGTGCCGCCTACGGCTTTCCCCAGAGCGCGGGTTGCGTAGAGGAACCCTACCAGGCGGCTCCCAAGGCTTACCACCTCCTGCGCTACGGCGTCCCGGTGACCGTCCGCCAAGGCTAGGTTGCTATACCACAAAGGCACACAACAGAGGAGTAACACAATGGGTTGGACATGGTTGAATCGCAGTAAAGGGGAGTCGAACGAGGAATTTTTCATTCGCACCGGCGTACTGCGCTGGGATATCCCCGGTGTGGATTACCGGGTACTGAAATCTGCCACCATCAACAGCACATTCTATGCTGCCGTGGAGCGCACCGAAGGTCCGAAGCGCCAGGTGTTCGCCGTGATTATCCTGATCCGTTGGGATCCGCGCGCCAAGTACAGGAACAATTTCGGTTACAAGGATATGGACGAGACGGAGGGACCCTACGAAGCGCGCTGCCCGGATGCCATCCTCGATCTCCTGACCGAAACCGGCTCGGAGTACGCCAAGGCCTGGCGGGAGCGTTGCCGGCGATGGAACGAGGTAAAGGCCAGAACACAACGCTGGACCGGGCCCATTCTCCTTCAGGAAGCCCTGCACCTGCAGAGCCGTGACGGAGATATTCGTGAGCTGGAAATCGTCTGCAAGGCGTCCAGGCGCGGTTACCTGATCGCCCGTAGCCTGGGTCCCGATCTCATCGGGCAGGAATTCCAGGTAAGAAAATCCTTCCTGCAAAACCGCCTGGCCCAGGAACAGCTCTGACCGGATACCTTTCAAGCGGCGCTTCGGCGCCGCTTTTCTTGCTCCGGCGAGGCGCATCCCCTATCGCTATACTGGCGACACCGTTTGGGAGTTCCACATGACCGTAGCCGTATTGATTCCCTGCCACAACGAGGCCTACACCATCCGCAAGGTCATCTCCGATTTTCGCAAAATCCTGCCGGAAGCGGAGATTCACGTGTGCGACAACGGCAGCACGGACGACACCGGAAAGATTGCCCGAACCGAGGGAGTCCGGGTCTGGGAAGAACCCCGGTTAGGCAAGGGGCATGCGGTACGACGCCTGCTTCGGGCCGTAGAGGCCGACTGGTATCTGTTGGTAGACGGCGACGCCACCTACGAAGCGCAATCCGCTCTGGAAATGCTCCGACTCGGCCAGGAGGAGGGGTTCGATTTCGTGACGGGAATCCGGATCCCGGCCAATCCCCGCTGCTGGAGGCCCGGACACGGCCTGGGTAACCGCCTGCTGACCGGGCTGGTTCGCTACCTGGTCGGGCACCACAGCTCGGACCTGCTATCGGGCTACCGTCTGCTCTCCCGCCGTTTCGTTCGATCGTTTCCGGCGCTAGCAAACGGTTTCGACATCGAAACCGATATGGTAGCGCATGCCCTGGACCTGTCTTTGCCCGTAGCCGAAGTAGCCACCCCCTACTACGCCCGGCCCCACGGTTCCTTCAGTAAACTCCACACCTGGCGCGACGGCTGGCGCATCCTGAAACTGATTCTGAACCTGGTCCGGCACGAACGCCCGCTGCCCTTCTTCCTGATTCTGGCGAGTCTCCTGGCGGTGCTTTCCCTTGCGCTGGGCATTCCGGTCGTCCTGCACTACGAACATACTGGTACCGTTCCGCGTCTGCCTACCGCCCTGCTGGCGGCCTCGGCAGGGATACTCGCGGCCCAGAGCCTTTTTACGGGTTTCGTACTCGACACGGTAACCCGAGGCCGCAAGGAACAGAAGCGCCTGGCATTCCGACAGGCATAAAAAACGCCCCGGAATGGCGGGGCGTGAGAAAATCGGTTCAGGCCGATCGCAAAGACAACGGAAGTATCGGTGTGGCATGCGTCCGCAATCGGCGAACAATGGTGGCTGGCGCTTCCCTTCCTCCGGACAGCACCTCAAAAGGAATCTGCCTGGACTTCAACAGGTTCTGGATGGCCGCGCCGATCATTCCGGATTGCTCCTCGGTGTGCAACCTCCCGAAATTCTCATAAGGAATGACTCGCTCCAGGAAAAAATTGATGTTCTCATAGGAACGAAACATGTCCAGAACGAATCGATGAAAGCTTTCTGGGTAGTTTTCCGGGGCATAAACGGACGACAGCAGGAGCGGGCTATCGGTCACCACAAAATCCACATGGTCCCGAACGCGTTCCAGCCTTCGATTTTGCTCCGCGAAGATACTGAGTTGATCCCGCATGGCCAGAGGCGTCTCCCCGGGTACACCGCCCGCATGCGCCCAAACCAGCTCCTTGGCGTATTCCTGGGCAAACTCGCAGATGTACCCCTCACTCTTCAAGAGGTGGTACACGCCAGCGGCTACCGTACTTTTTCCGGATCCCGGAGATCCGAACAGATTGATGACTTTCACGACGCACCTCCTCTCTGGATTACCTGCCCAGTATAGGGCCGGACAGTTGGCCCGGATAAATACTTAGGCTATACTAACACATTTCCGAAGAGGCCGAAACCGATGCAAGAGCTGTTTCCCCGAAAGATCGCTCCAGGCTGGCTGCAACGGTGGATCCGACAAAGCTGGGAACTCTGGCGTCGGGCCCCACTCCTCCTCACCACGGTCAGCCTGGGTGGGCTATACCTCAACGCCCTCCTTCCCGGACAGAACACCTGGCCGGCCACCCTGGTCATTGTAATAGCCAATGCCGCGGCCGCTGGACTGCTCTTCAATGCCCTACGTTCGGCAGACCGATCCGGGACCACTCCGGGATCCGAGTTTCTCCGGCAACTGCAAGCTACCCGGCAAGATCTCTGGAAGCTGTCGGTGAACATCGGACTGTATTGTACCTTCATCGGATCCATCCTGGCCGTGGCTTTCCATGGATTCCAGGAAATACTGGAACCCCCCGTGCCGGCGCTCCCCTCGGGAAACTCGATGATTTTCTCGATACTCGGTCTGATCTCGATGGCTTTTTTCTGGCCCGGTATCGCCCAGATGCTCTTCTTGACCCTGAAAATCGGTAACAGCCCCTCCGTATGGCTGAGATTCGGGTTCCACAGCTGCCTGCAGAATCCTTCCGTTCTCTGGGGCTGGCAAATCTCTGGGCTCGGGATACTGGCTATGTTGGCCTTGGATCTACCGAATTCCGTATCCTTCACACACGGACTGTTGGGAGTCGGGATATTGAGCCTGCTCTGGTACTGGGCCGGCAGTTGGGCGTACCTGTATTGCCGGGAAATGTACGAGGGGGAGACCGAGAACCAGGCTCAGGTAGAGAAAACCACAGTCCCGGAAAACGCGATTCCTTTGAAGCCGGCCAGTCCTATCTGAAGGCATCGGCGCGAGAAATCCATCGCATCCGGCCAAAAAGCTCGAATGAGGATTTTCCCTTGAAAGTGATCTCCCCCTATCGAGACGCCTACGACAGCATCCTCTGGAACCTGGAAGCGGATCCACGCTCCGTATGGAAACGGTACCCCTGGATCGTCACCGACCAGGCGGACGAAGCGTGGCTGGAGCGCCTCAAGCTGACCATCGACGACCTGACCCCTTTTCTTGCGCAGTCGTCGGCGTTCCTCCATCTGGACCTCCCTCCCAGCCTGCAAAATCGCTCCTTTTTGCTTACCGTGTTTCTGGCCGGCCGCCGCTTTCCGGCCATTTACGTCCCGGGGCAAGGGTATTTTTACGATCCGGCCGTCCTGATGCAAAAACTCGAAAGCTACCCGGATCCGACCGGAAAAGAAAAAAAGAGGGGAGCATCCTGGAAAAGCCGCTCAACCGGATCGAGGGCACAAAGCGCTTGGGAATACATCACGGACCATTCGGTACAACCCGCCCTGCTGCAGGCCCTGCTCAAACTCGAGACCCCGCTACTGCTGGTGTACACCGAACCCGGCCTGCATACGCAAAGCCTAAGCCCCGTAGATACGTTTTACCGAGCCCTGCTCCCCGAACACTTCCCGCCGAAAAGGGAAGCCGCGCAGGAACGGCCAGCGTACGGCCAACACCGACTAACGGAACTTTCCCGTACCGTGGTCATCGGCAACCCGGTAGAAACCGTTCGGGGCATACAGTTCGCCAGAGCCCTGCCTCTGGAACAGATCGCCCAGGAAATCCGTATGTTTTTTGACGGCATAGTCAGCCGCAGGGAAACCGCCGTCACCATTACCGACGACCGGGTGCTGCGGGATGCCAAGGGGTTTGGCAATTGTAGCTTCAAGAGTTGCCACCTTGGTAAAAAACTTTTAAGCCCTGAAAAGCACCCCACGAAATAAACGAACTATCCGAGGATAAATATGACCCTTCTTCACGAAATAAACACACACTGGGCCTCGCTGCTGATGACGGCAGACCTCATGCTGGCCTTGCTGTTCACGCGCAATATGCTAAGGATATTGCCGAACCTGAAACATTTTCCCTTCGGAGTATTTGCCGTATTCCTTTGGTACTGCCTGCTCGGGATGTGGTACCTGTTCTGGGGCGTTTTCTGGTATGTGGTGTTTGACCAACGGATATTCCCGCTCTTCGTCCCCGCCATCCCGCCTGATTCCCCGGAGGAAATACAGGAAAAAGGAGCAAATAACTGAGGGGTAACAGAGGAGGATCCGCCCCTTGTCGCTGATACCCGACAACCCGGAAACACGTACTTCCAAAGATCCTATTCCAATCAAGAAGTTACAAAACGGGCACGAAGATTGCTTAACTTATGGTATACTGGAAGAATGGTTCTTCCGGATACCATTGGAGACACCTCATGAACCGCAACAAGATCCCCGCCCTGGTCCTCGCTCTCGGCACCGTGTTCGCCATCGGCACCCAGACCGTCGAAGCCGCCGTAACCGCACCGGTCAAGAGCGCACAGAGCGCCGTCAAGGCCCCCGCCCAGAAGCACCCTGGCGTGCGCAAGGAAGCCAAGCCCACGATGCGTATGCCCGCGAAGCATGCCACCGTCCGCGCCAAGGCCCCGGTAGCGCCCGTCAAGTCGGCCGCGAAGACCGTTCCGATCGCAAAGACCGTGTCGGCAAAGTAAGCCGTCGGCCTCGGCCGCAGAACACCGCAGGGGGCTGAAGCCCCCTTTTTTTGTCGGGAACCGGCGACAATATCCGATAAGCCTTCACTTGTGGTATACTAACACAATATCCAGGAGGATACTCGTGATCATCGCCTTACAACAATCGGGAAAGCATCCGCCAGAACACCTGCTCGTACGACGGGCAGCCAGAGCCCAAAAAAAGCCCATACGTGCCGTCAAATGGATGGACGACGACTTCCTGGGTCCCCAGGTTGCCTGGCCCAATACGCCATTTCTCCCCATAGGTAGCCGTAGTTTTTGCCTGGAGGCTTTCCGGCACCAGGGGATTCGAACCCGTCCGGAATACCCCAAATATCCAGGAACCTTACTGTTGCGACGACTGCAGCCGCGACGTATGGAGGTGGTTCCTTTGGCCCACCTGCTCCTGCAGGACTGGCCTTCCCACGGATGGGAGGTGGAGGCCCTGGACAACGATATCCCGTTCCCGGCGGGGACCTACGCCAATCGGGAGGAACTGCACGCTGCCCTGCAGACCCGGTTGCCCGATCCCGAAACCTGGCCTACCCGGGTATCCGTGCTGCAACCCGTACGGCTCTCCTCGAAGTGGCGATACTACGTGGTCGAAGGAGAGATTCGCGGAGCCAGCCGCTTCGATGCCGGATCCGACGTTGCCCCCGTACCGGACCTGACCCTGGTGCAGGAGGCCATAGCCAGACTAAAGCGGATGCATCAGCTCCCAGCCGGCTGTGCCCTGGATTTCGGTGTACTCATGGATCTGCGCACCTCGCTCTTTCTGGGTCTGCAGGACGGCTGGGCCCTACCGGTCTATCCCGGTTCCCTGTCACCAGAAGGCTACCTGGAACTCCTCGAAAAACGGCACGCCCAGATCATTCAGGAAGGGAAACTTAGCCTGCCGCCCCTGCGCACCAGGGAGGCCGAGTGACCAAACCGGTCGCACCAGCCGCCGACGGCCGCCGTGAGGAGATTCGGTAAACCCTGGCCGATGCTATATTTTTCAGGAAAAACGGAGGAAAATATGAGTAAAACGGAAGAAACCCGCATAATGCGTGCGGAAGAACTCAGGCTGCTCGACCAGAAAGGATGGGAAGCACTGGTTGCCGACAGTGTCCGAGCCAGCTTCTATTGTAGGGACATGGTCTGGCCCCTGGATCTCAAAGACATCACCCCGGCAGAACCCTTTGACCTCTGGAAGACGTGTTTCTTTCTGAGTTATTTCGACGGAGACCCCGAGAGTGGCCTAGTTGTGGTAATACGGCAGAAACTCGAAAGTCCTGCTGCCTTTTTGCAGGAAGAAATCGTACCCTGGGCCTAAAGCACGGAAAGGAGATTTCATGTTGCTGGATATATTAAAGAAAATCGTTACCAAAGACCTATTCTATGAGGAAGACATGGATCGGGTGTTGAAAGAGGTGGTATCCGAACTGGAATCCACAGGAGAATTCTCCAGGGAAGGTGTCCGTCGGGAGGTATTGGAAAACCTGAACCTGGATTGCAAGGTCTTCTGTCACGACGAAGAGGAGGTCGATTGCGCCACCCGGACGCTGCTCATCCAGGTATCTCCCGTGATGCTGCTGGAGGCGACCCGATCCATGGGTCCCTACTGGGACGCTACGCTCCGTCTGGCCTTTTACAACGGGAGCACCAGGGAAAAAAGGCTGGAGCAGGAACGAAACCGCATCCGGAGGGCCCTCGAGCAGCTCCACAAGGAAGAGCTCGAACTGCAGCAACTACAAGACTAACCCCTTTCTCAAGACCCCTTCTCGGGGTCTTTTCTGTGTCCAAAGCTATACTAACCAGGACCTACAGAAGGAGACCTACATGAACGAATTTATCGTCACAAAAGAGAACTTCAAGGCGTTGACCGGCCCTGAGTGGATTCGTCTGCTGGAGAAAACGGTCAAAGCAAGAGCGAAAGGACGTACGTGGGAAGTAGACCTTCCGCTAAGCGAGCTGGAGACGGACCAGGAGGGATTCGACACCTGGAAGACCGCTCTGGCCCTGACCTGGGGTCTGGATGAGGCCGCTTCGGAAGCAGGTACCCTCGTGCTGACGCTTCGGGACCCCCAGCTAGCCGAATTCAATACTTCGGCGGAGGTAGTGCCATGGGCTTGAGAATCCAGTCGGCAACCGCCCAGTACCCGGGCTTTTCCTACCCCAACGCCATGGAGCACCTGAAGCAAAGGGGTGCGGGCATCGAAGACGTGCAGCTGTGTCCACAGACCCCGTTTCCGCTCACCCCGGAACGACTGGCCCAACTGCATGAAGCCTACCCGGACACCCGGTTCCGGCTGCACGCCAACGTCCCCCTGGCATCGGGCCGCAGCTTCTTTACGGCTTCCGAAGCCCTGCTGCCAGAAGCGCTGCCGATATTCCGGCAGTGGGCCGAACTGCACCGGCAAGCAGGAGCTACGGTATACAGCCTGCACGCCAGCAGTCCGCGATTCGGACGCCCTGAAAACACGGAGGCCTTTGTACGGGGAGTGCGTTTCCTTGAGGAACTATTCGAGGGACCGGTAGCCGTGGAAGGCCTGTATCCCGACCCCCAAGGCAGCCATTTCATCGCTACCTGGGAGGAGTATCGCTGGTTGCTGGAATCCGGACTCTCGTACGCCCTGGATCTCAGCCACCTGAACATCGTCAAGACCCGGGAACATCTACTCCCTCTGGGATTGGTGCAGGATCTGCTGGCCAGCCCCAAGTGTCTGGAAATCCATATTTCCGGTAACGACGGGCGCCGCGACAACCATCGCCGTTGCCCTGCCGACATTTGGTGGATCCCCCTGTTGGAAAGCGCCAACCCCCACGCAGTAATTTTCAGCGAAGAAGACCAAACCCGGCCCTAATCCGGGGAATGACCCAAGGAGACTGTATGCTATTAGACGTATTGGAGATAATCCTGGAAAACGTCACCTACGACGAGAACAAAGACCTGGTACAGGAGGTCATTGACGGCCTCAACTCGGAAGGAGAGTACACCCTCAATGAGGTCAGCCGGGAGGCCCTGAACAACTTGCACGCCTTAAAATGCAAGTATTTCGTCCATTACGACGAGGAAATCGATAACTCCCAGTTCACCGCGCTCATCCAGGTATCGCCCCTGCTGCTCCTCGAAGCCGAACGCACGCAAGGATCGTACTCCGACGAAGAATGGGACGCCACCCTGTGCCTGATTCTCTACCGCGAGGATTCCCTCAAAAAACGGCTGGAACAGGAAGCCAAACGGATAGAGCAGGCCATGCTCCAGCTCACACAAGACCAGCAGGCACTGCAGCAACTGCAAGACTGACCAATGCTTTCAGGCCCCAGCGATGGGGCCTTTCTTATCGCCATCGATGGCATGGCTATATTTCGATACCAGGCTACTTTTGAGGAGAGTGTCATGAATCACAACCGGGTCATTCGTCTTACCATTTCGGCCAATGGTGAGGTAGCGGAGTTCCATGGCGTTCAGGCCCTGGAGATTTCACGCTCCTTGCGCGACGCCGCAGCTGGGCACATCAAGGCTCAGTTCGACCGTACCGAGGACATCGACGGTCCGCTGTATACCGCCCTCATCCGGGTGGGTAAGTCCGAGGTGATCACGGCGTCCCTGCGTACCGGGATGCCGTGGGAAACCGACGAGGTAGCGCGGCTTCGGCTACGCTATCACCGGGAAAAGGCCGCTGATCTCCTCATCCAGGAAGAGATCCGCAGTGCGCAAGAAGCGATCCAGGAACTTCAACAAAAGTTGAAGAATCTGAGCTCGTTCTAATCCCTTTCCAGACCCCGTTTTCGGGGCTTTTCTCATGGTGATACCTCGGTGCCCAACAAGGCAGGGCTATACTGAATACCAGGGTATAAGGAAACAGCAATGGCTCTGCTTGAAGCAGAGATCCAGGAGGTAGATGCGGAGATAAGCAGCCTCCAGCGAACGCGGGAATACCTTAGCAAATTCTGACCCTTTCTCAGGCCTCGAATTCGAGGCCTCTTCTGTGAAGAGATCCACCCTATAGGAGGAGACACCTCGATGAGCAATGCACTACGACTAAGCCCAAAAGATATCGAAGGGATGGACTTCGAACGCTGGAAATCGATTCTGGCCCACGTTACCCGTGCCCGAGTCGAACGAGTACAGGAAAAAACGCTTTCCGTCTCCCAGTTGACGCCTCCCATGGGACCCCGATCTCAGGCTCCAGCTCAGGAATTTGAAAACTGGAAACCTTACTTCCTGCTGGCGCATCGCCTCACCGAGGACGCCGGCACCAAAACCGAACTCGTTCTGGAACTGGAAAACGACCAGATGCCGGTCCTGCCCACCCAGGACAAAACCGTCCCCTGGAGCTAAGTACCAAGCCACCCATTCGGCCGTCTTCCGGGTCCCGAACCTATATTCATCAGGACCATCGGAAGAGGACGAATACTATGGAATTGTGGAGAGAATTGGGAGTAGCCCTTGCAGTTTCCCTTTGGGCACCGTATTCCGGAAACTGGCTCTCTGGATTGATCCTGGGCGGCCTGCTGTTCGCCTTGGTTCTGCTTCGTCTGCAGCAAAGCCGTCGGATCTTTATCCGGTCCGTGGCCAAAGGACGGAGACCCGACCTGGAAAAGGCCTGGGAAGCAACCTGGAGGCGAATGCTGCAACAGGCCGGCTTGACCCCGGACCACTGCCAGCTCGTGGTCTACAACGGTGTGGAGAGCAAAAAACACCAGGACTTCCGCGGCCTGTGTTGCGGTTACGGACGGAATCAGGCGATCTTGGTAAGCAGCCAGACCCTGCAGGGCCCCTACGCCTTGGGGGTGTTGGCCCATGAGATTGCCCACGCCAAGGGGCAGCATGTCCTGAAGAATCAGGCGCTGCTGGCGGGTGCTTACTTGTTTGGGGTGACGATGCTGTTTGCCCTGGGTAGCCATTGGGACAACTTCGAGGTACTGGCCGTCGCGGTTCCGTATTTTCTCGGAATGGAATCGCTTCGTTCCCAGCTGCAAAAGCATTTCGAATTCGTAGCGGACCGCTATAGCGAAGACCGGTATCCGGGCCAGTTACGTCGTGCCCTGAACCAATACACCGATCCAGGAGAGCGGTGGTTCGATTCGCATCCGTCGAATCAACGCCGCATCCGACGCCTCGCTCAGTAAACCTTTTCGACCGCCCTGGTGGCGGTCTCTTTGTTGGAACGGAAAACCGGAACGACCGCTTGCATCTCAGAACGAACGAAGCTATACTAAGCGACATGGTGGTTGAGCGATAGAACGAATCTTCCCTCAACCGAATGCGGTCTCTCCTGTGTTGTGTCCTGTGGTGCCTCCTCCCAGCTTCGGCTGGGGTCCTGTAGCCTGGCCCGGTAACCCTACCGGGCTTTTTTTATGGAAAGGGGCCCCAGGACGGAACCCCCGTCCGGCTCCGATCGGACTCAGCTTACCGGAAATCCCGCCGGCACCCCGGGAGCTGGGTTGCTGCTGTTCTGGGTATCCCCATTTGGCATCTGCGACGGGACATAGGTGGAATTCGGGGCCGTCGTGATACCACCACCGGTATTGGCCGCGGAATTCGGAGTCACCGTCACCGCGGCGTCCTCCACCTGAATGTTGACGGTATGCGGCCCGGTCGTCGTCTGGAAGGTGACCACCGCCGTATACGTCGTGTTGCTGTTGACCGAAGGATAGGTGTGGTTGGCCACATACATGCCGTTTTCCTGAGTCGCGGTACTGCTCGTGCCATCGCCCCAGTTCACGGAGACCCCGGTGACCGAACCCTGCGCACCCGTAGAGGGAGGCCAGGTGGTGGTTGCGTTCAACTCTACCTGGAAGGGGCCCTGGCCACTAGCGGACTCGTCCTGGCACATCACACCATTGAAGTTATCGCAGATGTAGGCCGCCGTATTGCTGGCCGGTGTCGGGGAAGGAGCCGATCCACCGTTCTGGAAAGACTGGTAGAAGCTCTGGGCATCGGCTTCTGTGTTCGATGCCAGCTGCTTCTGGTTCAGACCGGAAGGCGTAATCGAAGCGATGTATTGGCTCAGATTCATCTTGTTGAAATTGAGCACGGACAACTGCGCAGGGGAAAAGCCCTCGCAGTTACCCCCCTGAGGCGGACCCCAGGGCATCGTCGTAACCGATACGGGCGCCTTCACCGTGTACTGGCACTGGAAAGAACCCGGATTGCACTGGCCAAAGATCTCGATGTTGGGCCCGAGCTGCGCCTGACCGATAGGCAGATTGACGGGGAGCTGCACCTGCTGCCAGCTGGCTCCATCGTTCAGGCTGTAATTGAAGGGAACGGTCTTCGGGAGCGCCGCTCCGGGGTTACCGGCAAGGGAAACCCCCTGGAATTCGTCGTTACCGAGCTGGGTGATCTGGTTTTCGGTGGCGGTGGTGGATCCCGGCTGGTACAGATCCCAACCCACATCGATGGACATGTCGGCCTGGCCACCGGAGCCAGCCGGCCAGGCAGCGATCTGGTAGTTGCAAGCTCCGGTTGTGGCATTACAATCGCCTGTAGCCACGGTATAACTGTCCAGAGCGTAACTTGAGTACTGCTGGGGATCGACATTCTGTATGGTCCAGCCACTGGTGCCGGCGCCCTCGCGGGGATCGGCCGGCAACGCCGCACAGGAGGCCCCGCTGTCGCACACGGCGAACCATTGTGCCGGCATGGAAGGACAGACGATACCGCCATTTTGCTCAGCCTGGGTCTGAGCCTGGATATCCACCTTGCCGTTGACCATTTCGCAATAGCTCGGCCATTGCCAGGCCACGACCGTATTGCCGTTTACCGTGGTCTGCGGCCCCCAGCCACCGTTCTGGCTGAAGTAGTTGAAATCGAAAGGACCCGTCTGAGAAGCACCGTACCCGGACGCGGCGAGCTGCGCAATCTGCTCCCGCCCCTGCTCCTGAATGATACGGGCCAGGACCGAATCGAAGACGCAGTAGCCTTGCCAGTGGTCGATGCACAGGCCGATGAGCGGGATACGGTGGTGGCACCAGCGACCAAGATAATGGGTGCGATGAGCCCGGCGTGCGGCAGTGAGCTGCTGCTCGGCCGTCGAGCAGTGATCGATGATGTTACCGCCCCGACCCGTCAGGTTGAGGTTACAGCAGTTGTTGGTCAGCAGCCCGCTCAGGATCGGATCGGAACAGGTCTGATATTTTCCTGGGAAGATCGTGAGTTTCCCTGGGGTCATATCCTTGGAAATGGCGTTCAGGATCCCCATGTAGGTTGCCGCTTCCTGGAAATCGTTGTTCGTCGGCTGCGTTACTGGGGAACCCAGGCCTTCCGTCATATTGGCGGTGCACTGGTTGACCATGGCTTCTTCGGCACAAACCTGTTTGCTCAGTCCGCAGGTGTAGGTCTGCTGCTGCAGATCGCATATCCCGTCCTCGTCGTGGGTACAGGTAGCCGAGGTCAGCGTACAGTTTCCCTGGGTATTGCATTGGGGAACGGTAGTCGATGCCGGGCACACCTGGGTGCTCGTCTGATTGACACAAGAAGAACCGGATGTGGCATTACACGTCGTGTTTACCGTCTGGCACGCCGAGGGATTCGGTACCGGGCCGCCGGTGCAACTGGTGGTGCTGGCGTTCGGGCACACATACTGGGTGCTCCACTGTACGCAATTACCGTCCGGTATGGTTTGTACGCAAGTCGAGGTACTCTGATAGCAGCCCTGGATCTGGGCCGGGGAACAGGAATTTTGCTGCTGCCCCGTGTAGCAGGTGTAGGTATGCTGATAGGTCCAGCAATACGGCCCTACGGTGACGCCGGAGATGGTTTTGTCCCCATAATACGTGCAGGTGCCGGTCCCGTTCTGCGTACAACCGAAAAGGGCCCAGGCCGGGGTAGCAAACCCGGCCAGCAGAAAACCCGAGACGATCCAGGCTAGTAATTTACGCATGCTCAACTCGCATTTTGGTACAGGGAACAGCCGTTGGAGTAGCCGTTATTGATGATCTGGAAAGGGTATTGGTAGCTCCCACCGCCACTGGCCCCAAAAGATTGGCACGGATCACCGGTAGTCCAGGACACGGAACAACTACCCCCAGAACAGGACTGGTCGTAGGTCAAATAGTCGCTGCTGCAGCAGTCGGTGCCACACCAGTTAGAAGCCCCACTGGAAAAAAACACGTTACCTGACTGGAAAGAGGCCCCCGGACCAGCTGAAATGTTGATATATACCGTGCTAAGAAAGCTAAACTGCACCTGATAACCGCCATTTTCACAGACCAAGGTGGCCGTGAACGTATCCCCGCCGTATGGCACCGACTGGCTGCTGAGGACTTGTCCTGGAGTACAACCGGGAACCACAGAGATCTGCAACTGATCGTCGCAGGTATACTGGGCCTGCTCTTCCGTAATGGTGCAGTTCTGCACCGGAGTATTTGTCGTGCAGGTATTCTCCGAAAGGGGAATATCCTGATTGCAGGTCTCGGTATAGTTCTCGGTTTGGGTCGCCCATTTGACGCACTGTTCCGTGGACGTGCAGGCATTGGGATTGAAGTTGGCTTCCTGCGCGTGGTTGCAGGTATAAATGATACCGTTGCCGTTCAGGCCACCAACGATCTGCTGGGTACAGGATCCCAGGGAATACTGACTGTTTCCGGTTTGCAGGGCAGATTGGTAGCTACCGCTGTTGTAGGTCTGCTCCAGAGAGTCCTGGACGCCGTTCTGACCGGAAAGGACCTCATTCGTCGCGTCGTTGGTGAGGTTACCTGCATCTGCCGTATGGACGGTGTTGTTGTCGACGGTGAGCGTTCCGGAACAGGTAGCGGAACCATTGGCCGGACAGGACCCCATGGATACCGAAATACCGGAAGCCAGCTGTACCGATTGGCCAGAACCAGCCGCCGTATACTGCCAGTTCGAGGATCCCGGCGCGCAGTTTCCGCCGTTGATCGAGGCCAGACAGTATCCCAAGGTGAATTGGGAGACCGCACTTTGGTTCCCGCTTCCGGAATAGGTGCAATTGGCCGCAAAAAGCCCGTAGCCGCCCGGGAAGATAGGATTCTGTTCCGTGGTCCGATTGCAATTGAGCGTGAAAGCGTAGGTTCCGGTAGCCGTTGCTCCGGTACGGGAATCCGCCCCATCCGCCGGGTTGCCAACGGCCTGTACGCTACCGACCCCGGCCGTCTGGTTCGCTGTCGACTCCATCCCCGTGAGATTGGACCCCGCAGATTCCTCCTGATCGGCACCCAGCTGCTGCCCCTGGCTCAAGGCCTGGGGGATGGTGATGGTGGCCAACGCCGACGGACCCCAACCGGCCGTGGTAAGGGCCAACACCAGGGAAAGCCAGCGGAAGCGGGATAAGCGCATCGAGGGGATCCTGTTAGAAGCAGAAAATCTCAGGAAGTATAGCAACGGATACGAACCAGCATGGCATCCGTCACTGGATTCTGGTATACTGTTACCCATACCGAACCAAAATAAGGACGCAATGTATGCCCTCTTCCCCTATCTCCGTCACTCCAGAACTTTCCCGGCAAATCCAGCGACTGGCCACCCTCGCCAAACTCTCGCCGGACAAGTCCAATAAAGAGAAGAAAGCCTGGGTTGCCCTGCTTCCCACGGCACGCGGACTGCGTTTCAGCCTGTTCGAAAAGCATCGGGACTGGCACGAACCCGCCGGTCTCCCGACAGACTTTCTGCCGGAGCTGGATCCGGGTTTGGGGTACTGGGTGGACATCCTGCAATGGAGCCAGATCCTGAAAGGATTCGGCCGAAAAGCCGAACTGCAGATCGGTTACCAGGACGGCGGTCTGATCCTGGAAGATTCCCAGTCCCGGGAAAAACTGGATCTCGAGGTGAATGCGTATCCCGAGACGACCCTGGCCGCTCCGGAGCACCCTCAGGCGGTCTACCGGCTGGATCTGCGGGAAAACCCGGAACCCACGAAAGCCTTACACCGTCTGGGCCAATTCGTCGACGAGAATCCCGTGCTCCCGGGGGTATTGTGCCGGTCAAACGCCACGGGATTCGAATGGATCGGGGGAACCGGCAACCGGGTCGCCCGTCTGCAGTTTCCCGCAACGAATGCGAGCGGTCGGTTCGATATGGGCGTCTTCGACCCATCCGACCTCGAACGGCTGATTCTGGCCCTGGAAGCCGATCCGGAACTGACCCTGTTCTGCGAAACCGGATCCTGGACCCTGCATTCCCCTCGCCTCGTAGCACGATTCCCTTTCCAGTTGCGCAAATGGCCGCACATGGGCTTCCTGGAACCCAAGGGCCAACTCGAATTTCGCACCAGTGCCAAGGAACTCGAAGCAATCCTGAAGGCTCTGGTGGCTCCCTACGAGAGCGAAGAGCTGTTGGCCTACCGGATGGAGGTTTCCAAACCCGATGAATTGCGCTTCACCTGGGCTGGCCGGAATCGGAATGCGCTGGCCGGCGAGGGCCGGCTCCAGGTCGATGCCCAGGATCTACCGGTAGGTGCGGCCTGGTGCATCCGCAGCGACATTCTAAAGAGCGTACAGAAACTGCTGAAAGGCAAAACCTGGACCTGGAACGTCGTGGAAGGGCAGACCACCGTGCTGAGGGTAACCAGCGAGGCCTTTACCTGCTGGTTTTGCCCTCTGCTGGAAGACCCGGGATCCCCGGAAAAGCCCAACACCGACCAGCCCCCTGCCGACGCCGAATCCGGTGCGGTCCGCGCGGAAGCACTGCTGTGACCTCCGCCCGCGCTCACCGTCCCCATCCGGAGAAAACTCCGCCCAGGTTGCCGACCCTGAGCGAGGCCCTGCAGAAGGCCAACCCGGAGCAACGCGCCGTCATCGAAGCGCCGCTGACGGAACATTCGGCGGTCCTGGCCGGCGCGGGTACCGGCAAGACCAGCACCTTGACCCTACGTATCGCCCACCTGCTGGAATCCGGAATACGCGCCGAACAGATCCTGGCCCTGACCTTCACCCGCAAGGCCGCCGACGAAATGCGCGAACGCCTGGTCGCCCTGGTCGGAAGAAAAGCGCTCAAGCTGCCGATCCACACCTTTCACGGTTGGGGCCTGCGTCTCCTCCAGGAGTATGGGGAGGCCATCGGCGTCACCGGCCGCTGGCAGTGCCTCGACAGCGACGACATGGAAGCCATCGTCCGTCGGCAGCTCAAAAGGGATCCGGCCTGGGATCCAAAGGACTCGCTGCTCACCCCGGCGAAGGTACTGAACGAGCTGCTTACCCAGAAAACCCGTTTGCACCGGCTCGCACTCAACGACCCGACCGGAGCACCGGTGGAAGCGCTTCCCCTCCCAGGCTACCGGCCCTGGGTCAGCACAGACACCGGTTTCCTCGCCGGAATACAGCGCGGCTACGAACAGGAAAAGGCCGAGAGTTCACTCCTCGATTTCGTCGATCTGCTGGTGTTGCCCCGCCGGATCTTTCAGGAAAATCCGCAGGCCCTGGCCGCGTTTCGCCGGCGGACGACCCATCTTCTGGTCGACGAGTTCCAGGATACCGATACCGACCAGTACGAACTGCTCGCCCTGCTCCACCAAAACGGAGCCGGCACCCGTACGCTGGTGGTAGGCGATGACGATCAGAGCCTGTACGGCTGGCGCGGGGCCCTGCCGGGGATCTTCCGCCGTTTCGTGACGGAAACCGGAGCCTCCTTGTACCGGCTGGAGGAGAACTACCGCTGCCAGCCCTGGATACTGGAATGCGCCAATACCGTCATCGAAAACAACACGGATCGCTTCGAAAAACGGCTGCGACCCAATCGTGGCGTCCCGGAATACCTGACCCTCGAAGGCTACGCCAATCCACGGGAAGAGGCCGCCCACCTCGTCAAGGCCATTCGCGGTTATCTGCGGGCCGGTATGGGCCCCGCCGACATCGCCATTCTCTACCGGATCAACCGCTTTTCGGCGGAAGTCGAAAAATCCCTGCTGAGCCAGGGCATTCCGTACCGGGTTTATGGAGGTACGGACTTCTTCCAGCGCGAGGAAATCCGCAACGCCCTGGCCTACCTGCGCCTGGCCCTGAACCCCGACGACAACGTGGCCTTTCGCCGGATCGTCGACACCCCGCGCCGGCGTATCGGTGCCAAGACCCTGGAGGAGCATGCGGAATTCGCCCGGGACTGGGGGTGGAGTCTGGGGAAGGCCGCCCGCAGTAGTACCCAGCCCGCCATTCGCGCTTTTGGCGAGGTGCTCGCCCGCCTGCAGACCTGGGTTAGCGCACCAGTACCGGAAGCCATTGCCGGAATCCTCCAGGACAGCGGCCTGCTGACCTGGTACCGCGACCAACAGAAAGACCGGGAAAAAGGGGAGAAGCAGGCCGAACGCCTGGATCTGCTCGTCGCTCGGGCCCGATACTGGGCCGCCGACCGAGAGGCGGGGCCAGGAACCCTTTCGGATTTTCTGCTGGAAGCCACCCTCGAAAGCGACGCCATGTCCGCAGACGGACAGGCGGTCCGGCTCATGACCATTCACCAGGCGAAAGGGCTCGAGTTCGCGGTGGTCTTCGTCGTCGGCCTGGAGGATGGAGATTTCCCGTCGGCCCGCTCGGATCTGGAAGAGGAGCGTCGCCTTTTCTATGTCGCTCTCACCCGCGGACGGGATAAAGTGCATCTGAGCTACGTCCGGCATCGACGTAACGCCAACTTCGAACCGCAAATCCAGCGTCCATCCCCGTTTCTAAACGAACTACCCAAGGATAAACTGCAACGGAAAAACGCTCAGAGGGTGTCGATACCGGAATTGTTGTGACGCGGTTTCCGATAGTGCTGCCAGAGCCAGTACAACGCGCTCCCGAGAGAAAGCATATCGGCTGGAGTCAACTACTCCGCCCTAAAGGGCGGAGCTTCGGGGAACCGGGGCTAGGTTGACCAGGGGGCCGGAGAAATCCGGCAGACGTTGGCAACAGGTCGTCAAGACCCACTCCGGGATGCTTCCTCAGTCCCGGACACTGGAAGGCGGGAATCATGCAGGCGAAAGGGAAAGCGCCGAAGGTTCCCGCCGCACCCGCGAGGGTGGAGCCGGTTACCAACAACCCCGAGGGGAGACGGGCGGAAGCCCGCGTTACCAGGCCCGTAAGGGCTTATAGGAGGCAGTAAATGGCAGTATTGGTGTTGGACAAGCGAAAGAAACCGCTCATGCCGTGCTCGGAAAAGCGCGCACGCCTGCTGCTGGAGCGTGGCCGGGCGCGGGTACATCGGATGGTGCCTTTCACTATTCGGCTGGTAGATCGCTTGCAGGAAGATTCATCCTTGCAGCCCGTACGGCTCAAGATCGATCCTGGCAGCAAGACCACGGGCATGGCTCTGGTGCGGGAGAAAGAAACCGTTGACGCAACCACGGGCGAAATTCTCCGCACTTTCACGGTGCTGATGCTGCTGGAACTGAAGCACCGGGGGCACGCGCCCTCCCCGGCATGAATGCCGGGGTTTCCCGCGCAAACTGATGATGAGGGTGTAGACTTCGGCGTGGCAGGCTATGGCAATCCAGGCTATCGGGCTGGCGGGAACCAGCCAGCGCAAAACGAGATGCGGTAAGGTCTCGATAACGCGCATATACAAGAAAGCCAGCAAGGGCAGCCAGGCCCAGTCCGTCTTCGGAGGGGCAAGCGCAAACACCAGGCCCACGGAAGTCAGGACCACTCCCAGCTGGACCAGCCGGAGCACGATTCCCGGAGGTAACCGGCGGGAAACCAGCACCTGCCCCAGAGAACCAAGGCCAGCCGTCAAAGACACCAACGCAGCGGTGATTTCCCCAGAAAGCCCAAGGCTCACGGCCCACAGGCTGGAAGAGCACAGATTGAGCCAGAGAAAATGGGAACGGGATGCTCCTCCTGCAAACTGCCACACGGTGATCGGCAAAACGAGCAGTCCGATCCCATTGGCCAGCCAGGTCATCAGGACAAATCGGAGACCGCTTCGATTCCCGGGCACTCTGCGGGAAGCAGATAGCAGGCCTGCGGGTTCTCGAAATAATTGAGTGGCAAGGATTCCTGGCGATAGTCGAGGGTCAGTTCGGTCTGGGCGGGTATAGCCTGCCGGGTACGCAGACGTAGCCGATCCGGGTCTTGCGTAACGAGTTCCAGATTGGGTTGGCTCGCGTGGTTGATAAAGGAGTAGGTGGTGCGCAAAGGGCGAACCAAAAGGCGATGCCCGGAAAGTGCATTCCACTCCGTAAAAAAGAAATGGCGAAGCCGGCCCAGATGGTGGGACAAGCGCACCCGAAGCAGATCGTACTGATCGGGCGTAAGAATCTGACCCGGTAAAGGGTCTCCCAGCCATTCGCCAGCGGAGTGGGCAACGAGCGTAAAAAGGCCGAAACCGTGGATGGTGCTGTTGCGAATGACTGTGCCCGGGAATAAAGGCAGCGTATTGGCCCGAACGAAGGCCAGATCTCGGGTGATATCCCGGCGGGCATCCCGATGCCGATACCACAGACAAAACGAGTGGTCTTTACGGGACCAGTCCAGGCGATACTCGCTGCCTGTTTCGTGCAAAAGCTCCAGAAAGGTCCGCTGCCGGAATTCCTGAAGCAGATGCCGCCGGACCGCCGGACTATCCGGGATCTCTACCGCAAACAGCCGATAAATATCCTCGATCCGATGCGGCCCCTGGACCAGGGTAACCACCCGGACGAGGTCACCCAGGAACTCCTGCGAAGGCTCGTGCAGGACGGATTTCGTCCACGATTGGCAGGATGGGTAGAAAAGATCCAGAGGATCGGGAAAAACGGCCATGGTCCAGAGCTCCGGGGGCTTGGGCCGCAGCCGTACCCCTCTTGTTGTAAAAAAACGCTCTGGAGTATAGGGACCTCAATCCGCAGCAGGGGCGTCCACGGCGAGTTTGCGTCCAAGGCGCTGGTTTCGACGGAAAAGCAGCAGAGCCAGGCTGCCACTGATCAGAAAGAGTCCCGCACTGGCACCGGTAGCCCGCTCGAGGCTTTGTTCGGTTTCGCGTTTCTGGTGCTGGGCCATCGCCTGCGCATGCTGCAGAGCGGCCACCTCCGTCGGGAGCCGGGCAGCCCGACTCAGAACCAGCAGGCGCACGGTGGTGACGGACGCCGGCAGATTCGGATTGCGATCGAAGTGTGCCGTGTCCAATGCGGTTACTTCCTGGGCAAAATGAGGCCCTTGAGTCCCGAAATACTCCTTCTGGACAAGGACCCAAAGCAGGGGAAGCGCATATTTCGAATCCGCATGTTCGACCTCGAGCCGCTGCAACTGCGAAAGGGATAGATCCCGTATCGATGCCGTAGTGGCGGCAGATCCCGGATCCCCGGCCGAAACGACTCCCAACAGTACCGGCGGTCCGAAATGCAGAAAAAGCGCCATGGCCAGACCACCCAGCATCGGCATAGGGGTGGCCTTGGTTACCCCAACAGCCATTCCCATGAGCATGGAGGCCATGCCCAAAGTCAATCCCAAAGGCCCGGTCAGCACATGGGTAAACGAGGCCAGGACACCGGCCAGGGAATGGGCAGAGACCAGGTTCGCCAGAATCGCCGGATAGAGAACCTTATGCCAGACCAATGGGCCGTGTGCAGGCCCTTCGATCAGAGTCCACACGACACACAGCAGAAGCAGAAAAAAGCCAAGCAAAGAGAAGCCGGAAAGCAGCCAAAACCGACGCCGTAACACCGGTAGGTGTTCTTTCAGACGGGACAAAGCCTCCGACACGGAAGTCGACGATCCTTCCGAAGCCTTCTGCAAACGAATGGAGGTCTCAGGGGTGGGCATAGGCACTCCTTGTGCGACGTGTTCGGGAATAAAGGGATTTCAACAAAAAGGCCTTGGACGGACGCGGCGAGGCTCAGCTCCCAGATACGGCCTGGATTTCAGGCCCCATTTCCGCCGAACCCTCCAGTTTGCGCTGCAGCCGTCGTTTCCGCCGCCACAGGAACACCGCCGGGATTCCGAAAGCAAAAGCGACACCCGTACCCGCTTCGGCCATATCCGCGCTCCGTTGCGCACCTTGCCGTTCCCGATCCAGGGTCTCGGTCTGCTCACGTTGCAGGGCCGCTACCTCGGCCGACAGGTGGGCGGCCTGGCTCAGAACCAACAGACGGGCCGTGGTGGCGGATCGGGGCAGATTCCGGTCGTGGGCGAAATGGGCTGTATCCAGCAAGGCCACGTCCCGGACGAAATGCGTTCCCGGGGTACCGAAATACTCCTTTTGGGTGATGACCCACAGCAGCGCAAGCGCCGTCCTGGGCGCCGGATGCGCCATCCGCAGGCGTTCCAGTTGCCGCGGGTCTCCCTTCTCGAGCAGGGCGACGGCCTGGTTCAGGGTGGTATCGAAATGGAGTTGCTGATATTCCTGGAGCAAGGCGTCCAGCACCGTGGACTGGGTGTGGGCCACCGGGGTGTAGGTCAGCAAACGGGCGGGATCGGCCAGCAACTCCGGTACGCTGGGTAGGGGTATCTCAACCGACATCGACTCTCACCTCTCTCCGAAACCGGGGTTCAGAAAGAAAAACGGTAGCCCAACATCACTCCGTCCGTACGCAGGACCACGTTCGATCCAAGGGAGAAATGCCGGTACCGATAGGCGAGGTTCACCGCTCCCGGGCCGATGGCGTAATTCACCCCGGCACTTCCGGTGTAATACAGGCCGCCGGAAAGGTGGGAATCCGAAACGGCCGAATCGTGGGCGAAAAACGTGTGACCCACACCGGCCGACAGGTAGGCATCGAAACTCGGCGTCACCGGCAGGAAAAAGCCAAGATTCACTCCAGCAGAAGCCGCCGACAGACGAAAGTTTGAAGCCTGCAGCTCACGATACCCCAGCCGGAACCCGCTGCGGAAATAACCGAAACCGGCAGAAAACGCCTGGGAGAGACTGAGGTGGCCTCCGTAGTAGTTCGTGGTCCCGTGTTTGGCGGCAAAAGCGGACAGGGACACCGATCGATCGTCTGCCAGCCCGGTACGCAAACGTAGACTGATCCCGGGTAGCGATTCGGAACCCGACAACCCGGCCTGATCGAGGTGGAGATTGAGGTATTCGCCGTTGAGGGAGAGGGTGGTGGCCTGGGCGCTACCAGCCAGGATCAGCAGCAGGAGAGCAGAAAGACGACGCATGGTAACTCCTCGGTATCGAAACTTGCGCAGTATAGGAACCGCTTGCGCAGTTCCCGCAGAAAAACGACTTCCTATAGAAAACCCTGGAACCCCTCCGCTCGAGGTACCAACGATTCCGCCAGATTAGCCCGCCGGAGAACCGTAACGGACAAACCCGGTCAGAAAATTCAACGCCAATACGCCGAAACCACCGCGTAGTGGCCTGCCGGCTGGGCCAGGGCCTGACCGCCTACCAGAACGTGCGCCGCTCCTTTTATGGGGGTACCGAAATTTCCGTTCATGACCAGCGCATTTCCGAGCTGAAGCCCGCCAAACGCAAAAATGTCGCCATCGATCTCGGAGGATCCGCTGATCACGATGCCTCCGGTGGATACCAGGGACCCAGAAATCGTGCTGTTGCCGTTGAACGTGATTCCGTAGCCGGAACCTCCTCCGGCCGTTTCGATCCCCAGCCCGATCAGTCCTGGATTCGGCTCACCGTCGCTGCACACCGGATTACCGGACAAAAGACAAACGCCGGGCATCGAGGCGTACGCAACCAGATTCGCCGAGCCGTTGAAGGACACCCCGTTCGTCGCAACGATGCTGAGGTACGCCGGGCCGCTGCTTCCGTTGACGGACAGGCTTCCCTGCACGTACAGGAAAGCATTGACCCCGGAAGCGATCCCGCCATTGACCGACCAGTAACCGGAACCGCCACCGCTGGACAGGCAGTAAGCGTTTCCGCAGAACCAGTTCGAGAAGGTCTGCCATTGCGACGTATACCCACCGGAAACGGAGTACTCGTCGAACTGGCTGCTCACCCCGATCTGCTGAGCCAAAGCGGGTAGCAGCGCGACCTCACCGCTGCTCTGACCATCGGAAAGAGTCGTCGTCAGCAGGGATACCGTTGCGTAGTGCTGCATGGCGGCGATGTGGGCATCGAAACTTGCGCCCAGAGCGGCAGGGGCGGCCAGGGCCCGCTCCAGGGCAGTAGTCGCCGCCGCCGACAGTCCGACCGGCGCGTACCGGGAGGATCCAAAATAGCTCCCGCCCTGCCCCAGATAGAGGTTTCCGCGCAGGTTGCCGTTGACCTGCAGGGATTGCGAAGCGCGGAACGATCCCGCGGAAAACGATCCGTTCAGGTCCAGATTGGTGGCGTCCACGTTCCCGACCTCGGCACCCCCATTGATAATCGCCGTACCGTTTACGCCAATGGACGCGTTCTCCAGGCGAGCGCCACCGTTGAAAACGGCATTACCGGCAACGTAGATGTTGTAGGGAGCCACCGCCGCCGTCCCTGCCCCGCCCAGGGTTTCCCAGGAAACCAGCGCCTCGAGCTGGGCCGCGCTTTGACCGGATACGCCACTGACGGACAGATTGAAGGCCGGATCGGGAATACCGGAAGCAACCGAGACGGCTACTGGAACTGCCGATACCGAAGCGGTCGCTGACAGGCCATTGGGCAGGTCGACCGGCAAAACCGCAGACACCGCAGACGCGGTGAGTGCCGTGGGTTGCGCACAGGAGGGTGCACCAGAACAGACCGCGGCATTGGCCTGGTAGAGCCAATCCTTCAGTCCGGCATAGGCGGCGAACCGGGCCTGCTCTTCCTGAGGCAGGAATGGAGCCCGCTCGACGTAGCTGCGCGAAGCCAGGAAGGCACCACTGCCCATGAGCAGGATCAGCAACAGAAACAGGACGAGCAGCAGAGTCGCGCTGCCTCTGGCGTTCACCGGATCATCGCGCCAGAAGTCCCTGCCTTCCGGCGTGCGGTTCAGGACTGGTTCATAAGGCATGCCAAAACCTCGGTAGAAGCGCTTGGGGCGGTATCTGTCCGGGAAATCGTCAGGGCTTGCCCGTCCGGACAGCCCGGAGCGCTCACCGTGGAAAACCGCCAGGGATAGGGATGGGTACTCCGGACCGACAGCGGCAAAAAGGTGGACCCGGCATGGCACAGCACCGCGGTCGAGGCCGAGGGGGCCGTGCTCTGCCAGAAGAATCCGGAAACGGGCAAGCCGGCCACCGTCAGACGCACGGTCTCGAGGCTCGCGGTACAGACAGCGGAGGTTCCCGGAGGCGACCACTGAATCCGTACACCGATGGCTCCGGAAACCCCGGAGGCCGTGATCCAGGACAACGGCGTAAGGGCGACGCCGGGCGCCCCGGCTCCCGCACGGCTCACCCAGTTGTCCAGAAAAAGACGCAAGGCCACCACCTGCGTCCCGCGATCCGCTGCCCGGGAAAGGGTCCAGCCGTTCTGGAAAAGTCCCAGCAATGCCGGAAAGAGGGCCGCCGACAACAAAACCAGGATCAGGCTGCCCACCAAAAGATCGGTGAATCCGGCGCCCGCTTCACGGCCGAGTCGCATACCAGGCCTCCCCTTGACGGTACACCGACACCGTAGCCACCGTGACCCCATCGACCTCCACCGGCTGGGGCTGAACCGAAGCCGAGGCGAGCAAGACCGACTGCTGGGCCTGCTGTTCGGCAAAGATTCGCTGGTCGCTCTGAATTTCCTGCCGGGATAACCAGGCGACGGTGTAGGTCATGCCGGTCATCGCGATGGCCAGGAGGGAGAGCCCCACCAAAGCTTCGAGGATCAAGCCGCCGCGTTCGGACTCAGGACGGAGCATAGACGCACCCTCCCGAATGGCACAGGACTAAAACAGGGGCTGCGGTACCCAGACGAACCGGATCGGGGCAATCCGCGGAAACCTGAGGTACTCCGGTCGGCCCGAGGCTCTCGCAATCACCGGCCGACAAATCGGTTGTCCGGGAACAGCCCGATACGGTACACCAGCGCAACTCGGCCTGAACTCCGGCCGGCAGGAAAAACCGGCGCTGGGTGAGCAAGGCTCCGGAGGGTGCGGTCACCCGCAACACGAGGCTACCCGGTTCCACCAGCAAGGTGGACGCATTGGCCATCGCCGCATGCCATTTCCAGGCGGTGTCGATACGGTACGATTCCCGGGCAAGGCGTGCATCGGCATTGGTCTGAACCATGGCGGTGATATTCGGTACGGCAATCAGCGCCAAAATGGCCAACCCGGCCAGAAAAAACAGAAGGCCGAGCAAGGTAGATCCCCGTTCCCGAACGGACCTGGGCACGATCAGTCCAGGGTCCGCAGAAGCACCAGTATTTTGGTGCTGGAAACCAGAGTCAGGACGAGACCGATCACGAGAGACGGTATCCACCAGGAAACCAGGACCGATCCGTACAGAGGCAGGGCTATCAGACTGAGGAGCGCCGCGCCCAGAGAAAAACCGAGCGCGAGACACAGCGCCAGGAATCGTTCGAACAACGAAAATTCCGCCATCTGCGTCCAGCCGGCAAGCACGCTGAGGCCCAAAGCGGTACCGGTCAACCACAAAATCTTGGTACAGACAAAAGCTAACTCAGCCACCATGGGTCACCACCGATCCCATTTCGAAAATGGGGGTATACATCGCGATCAGTAGCCCGCCGACCACGATACCGAGAAACACCAGAATGAAGGGCTCGAGCAGAGTCGACAGCCGGGCAACGGTCTCCTCCACTTCCTGGGCGTAGTAATCCGCGGCTTTTGCGGCCATTTCCCCCAGGGTTCCCGAGGCCTCGCCGATACGGACATACTGCTGGGCCAGTCTGGGGATACGGGTGCCTCGCCATGCCGCGGCAATGGTGCTGCCCTCGTTGACCGATTTCGCTGCCCGGGCCACGGCATCGTCCAAAAGCGCATTCCCGGACACCCGCTGCAGGGTGAGCAGGGCATCGTGGATCGGAACGCCGGACTCGTACAGCAGACCCAGCGTCCGCAAGGTCCGCGAGGTACCCCCTTTGAGCAGCAGCGGACCAAAGACCGGAATCCGGAGCAGAAGCCGGTCCACCGTCCAGCGCACCGCACTGGACCGCCGGTAGGCCCGGATCCCCAGTACCAGGGCGAGGGCTGGCAGTCCGAACAGGGCCAACACATGGTCCTTCACGAAATAGGAAATAGCGATGGCGATTCGGGTGACGAGAGGCAACTGGGCACCGAAACTGTGAAACAGGTGGGCGAAAACCGGAATCACATACAGCAGGATGATGGTGATCACGGCCACCATGACGAAGACGATGACGGCGGGATACAGCAGGGCCGAACGGATCTTCCGGTTGAGCATCTGCGTTTTTTCCCGATAGGTGGCGATCTGAGCCAATATCTCGTCCATGGCTCCACCCAGCTCGCCTACCCGGAGCATGGCCAGCTCCTGCGTACTGAAATACTGGGGATAGGCCGCAAAGGCCTGCGACAGGGACTGGCCTTCGTTCAGCGATTTGCGCAGGTCCAGGAGCAGGCTACGCAGGGCGGGCGGAATTTCGGTTTCCAGCAGGGCATCCAGCCGTTCGAGAACCGGGATACCGGCACGCGCCATGGTCGAAAACTGGCGCAGGAACCCGACGAGCTGTTCTTCCGTCACGCGAGATCCCAGCCATTGCCGGGGCTCCTGTCGAATCCGGAACCGCTCGAAGGGGAAATCGGGATACATCCGGCGGAGCTTGGCTTTGGCGGCGCGCAGAGTCACCGCTTCGATACGGCCCGAGCGCAGGACCGCACCTTTTTCTCCGGTCAAATCCCAGAGAAATCCCCGTTGTCTGGGGCCAGCCTTTTTAGAAACCGCTTGGGTCGAAGTGTCCACAAAAACCTCTGATTTTCTATATATTCAGTATACCACTGGTGCATTATAAACGTCAATATTTACCCGTCTCGAGGAGCGCCATGCCCGAAGTCCCGCCTTATCCTGCCCGTATCTTTCACTTACTTCCGGACTACCCCGCTCCGGTTCCGCCCTGCTGTCGGCCATACTGCGCTGCGCCAAAACGCACGGTTTTCCGCTGGCTCGTGCAGCCTGACCCCGGGCTTCGGTAGTCTGAAGCACCCAGACGGATCGACTGGTTCCCCTGGTCTTCCCGACTGAGGGGACCTGCCTCCCTCACCTGCCCCCTCCCCGTCACCCTCCCCCACTCCAAGAACCGGTCCTATTTGCCCTCTACGCGATTTTCAGTCCGGAGTGGTACTATGGTAGCACCCTACCCCTGCACCGGGCCTTGTAGGGCTTGTATGCGGCCTTTACGGCGAAATCTGAAACGGCTTTTCCGGAAACTCCCAACCCACGCCCAGCCTCCATTCCCAGGACAGGACACCGACGGACATCAAGCCTCCGGAAACCCTTCGTCCCCAACCCCCGTCCGCACCACAACCGCCAATCGGGCATATTTGCCCTCCAAGCGATTTCGAGGCCTCTGCGCTACCCTAGTACCACCCTGCCCCGTTGCGTGGCCCCTAGGGCACGCCAGGGGCCTTGGCGGGGCGATTGGAGGACGAGCTCTGCCTCCGGCCCATCCAGCCCCCCGCCTACACCCTCGGTATGGAGATCCGTATACCGGGAAACCAGAAATAGAAACGGTCCGCTTCGGGTCCCTGCTCCGCCGGCCCAAGCCACCGCCGAAGCCGGCGCGAAAGCCCATTGCCAGAATGAGCCCGGGACGGCCTGGCCCACCGTCCGGACCCACTACCGGAAGCAATCTTGACCTGCGAAAGGAGTTGCTATATTCGCGCGCACGTACACGCATGCACACACGCGCACATACGCACGCGCGCGGTTATGGTATTATATATTTATTATTTATTATTATATATTCCTTACGTATTCCTTACTCCTTACGTATTCCCTGTTATTATTTTATATCTAGTATATACTTCCTTACGTATTCCTTACTCCTTACGGATTCCTATATACGCGCGCGTGCAGGCGCGCGCGTATAGACACGCCGCAGTCAGAGCAGGAAGGGGGTTGGGCAACCCCCTTCCTGCAGGGTGCCGTCGAGACAGCCGGGGCAAAATCCGGCACCAACCAGAGGGACAGGTTTTTAGGGCAGGGGGTGGAGGCCAGGGGGTAGGTGACTTCGAATCGCGTCCTGCGTAGACCACCATCCGTGCCAGTTCCAGGGTCCCGTACGGAGTCCACTCTCCGCGCGCTATATACGGAAGAATATAACCATTACTAAAAAATGTAATAGATACCGTATGTTGAAAAAACAGGTTATCCTGGCGTTATATACAGTTGGATACAGAATTATCGGAGAATTATCAAGAATATCAATAAAAACAAATAACTGAAAAATGTTGTCCATTCCGATTTCTAAATCCACAAAAACTGTGGATAACCTCCGGTATAACCCGGAATACGCAATCGGACTCAAGCGTTTGGCGATGTGCTCGATTTGCGGGCAAGAATCCGGACCAAAGTACGGATAGCGGAGCCGGCCGGTCTTTGGGGTCGACGGTGGCTATATTGCCGCAAGTCGGTTCATGGAGGACCTCGATGTCACGTCTGTCATTCCCTGCAGTATTGGGCTTTCTCGCGGCCATGGCGGTAACTCCGGTTCTGGCCGCCCCCGCCCAGGTTCCGCCCCAGCATCCGGGGCTCGCCAAACCCTTCGCCGGGATGGCCCACCCCACTCCGTTCTCGGCGCAGGGACCCCATTGCCCACCGCCGTTTACCCCGGCCCAGTTGCAGGCGGTGAAATGCAGTGTGGGATTGGCCTCGGGTTTCAGTCTGACGGACTGGAAGGGGCCGTTGAAGGCGACCCTGCCCGAGGTGGAAGCTGCCCTGCGTAAGGCCGGCTTCGTTGTCCAGCCGTTCACTCCACCAGCCGTACCAAAGGGAACGGCGGGTGCTGCCGCGGCGAAATCCGGTGTCCTCCCTTCTGCCCCCGGTGCGGTTTTGCTGGTATCGCGCCCTCACTGGCAACAAAACAGCACACGGGCGCTTTGGCAAAGCATGGCGTTGAGCCCGGTTGCCGTGGACCTGGTGCAGGTCCAGGGTCTGACCTGGAGCGTATTTGGCAAACGCAGCTTCCTGGCCCTGCACTCCCCGGCTTTTGGGTTGGCCCAGAGCTTCGATGCCAAACTCAAGGCTGCCCTGCGCAGTGTCCCGGGTAGTCTGTATCCGCACCAGAAGCAAACGGCTCCAGCCAAGTGAACAGGTTTAGACAGAACTAACTGGCTTCGGCCGCCTGGACTTCCTGCGCGAAATCCGGAGGCAGCGTGGCATACGGATCAGTACCTCCCCCACCCAAGGTCGTAGCATAGACCCAGTCCAGGTTACGGGTACCCAGGAAATCCAGCTCCGCGGCATCCCCACAATTGGCATAGCTGATCTCTCCGAAATTCGGATCCATGCTGGGCGTGATCCAGGAGGCCTGCTGGGTATCGTTGACGTTGGCCATGGAACTCTCGATCGCCCGGCTGTACCAGATCCAAAAGCGTATCCTCAAGGCAATGAACGAAGCCTCGAATACTGCGGATTCCCTCCGCTATATCCGTGTCAGCAATCCGCAGGGCACTCCGGCGGAGGCTGCCGCACTCGAGCAGCGTTTTCAGCAGGCGGAAGCAGCGTATGGCCAATACCTACGCCTGGGCGACCTGTACGGCAAACTGCGCGCTATCGTGGCGAAGACCGGCGTTGAGGCCTCCCAGCTGCAGAGCCGGATGGAGGTCATAAACCGGAGAATTACCTTCCTGGAGGGTCTCCTGGGCAACGTGCAACTGCCGGTTGCCATCGCGGATCTAGCCCCGTATGCCGAACGGTCCCAGCCCGCTTCCCCGACCACTCCCTGGGGAAGCCGTCCCGAAGTGTTGGTAAGCCGCAACCAGCCCAACGATGAGCTTCTGACGCAACAGCTGAAGGCCTACCGGAAGGAATCGATCTCCCTGCAGGACCGTATCGCTGAGGCTAATCAGGTTCGGGTCGATCTGGTCAAAGAATTAAGTCCAGCCGAACTCCAGACGCTGGAGGAATTCGTCGGCTAAGCTCTTGGGTGTCGCCGCCCCGACTTCGGTTGGGTCCGGCACACCAAGCGTTTCGTGGCACAACGACTGCTTGGTCCCTCATACGGATCCCGAAAGATTGCCCTTTCCTGGCTCGGACACTACGCGCCCTTGGACAGAATGAACTCCGGCCTGGATTCAGGGGCGGTCTTTTACAGGAATGATGAGTGCCGAATGCAGAATGCCTTCGCCACGAAACGACGAAACCCTCACTTCGGTGGGGGTTTCTTTTTGGGCGATTCCCAGCGAAAAGCCCTCCCCCGCCGAAGCGTAGGGAAGGCGAAAGGGATCAGCTCCAGGGAACGGCGGGAACTGTCGGTGTAGCCAGAGCCGAGATTTTGGCACTTCTCAGACCGTCGAGCAGTTCTTTCAGCATATCCGCGAACGGTTCAAGTTGTCGGGTAGTGACATACCCTCGGGCCAGAGCTTCCTGCAGAGAGACTTCTTCCAGTTGGGCATAGCCAGTACTCAGCCATTTCCGAAACGGCCTTCGCCAATAGTCTCGGCCAATCCGTAACGACCGCACTTTTCTGAATTCCCGGGTCCACTTGGCCAGCTCCTTTCCGAAATTTGCTGGGGTGGACTGGTAAAAAACCGGACCTTCCAGAAATAAATATCCCCGATCAGAAGCCAGTTTCTTGCCATTAAAACCAAACAGCAGCCACTGGGAATCCTGACGTTGGCAGAGTGGGCCAGGTAATAGGTACCCCGAGAGATCCCGGAGTATGCGTTCCAGGTCTGGTTGTGTCTGTACCATGTTTTCTCCTCCGAAACCCTGAGACTTCGTGGTCACCAGGCTACCCGATCCAGGACGGGTTCGGTAGTGAGACGACTGAATTGCAGTTCGTGAAAAATCTCCGCCAAAATACGGGAGATGCCGGCCGGTCGCAGTTGATGGGCATGCAGATAGCGATGTTCGACAAGCTGCTCCAACGTGATGGAATCTTCCCGGAGGATAAAACCCCTGGCCAGCCGTCCATTGGTGGCTTGCTGCAGATTTCCCCGGCAATACTGGCATTCCCGTACCCTGCCAAATTCCTTGAGTGAAATGGAAGGTTTGCCATTCAACCAATGCATCTGATAGGTTCCCGTAAAGGACAAATAGCCAGGCCGGTTCAGGAAAGGTAAACCCAACCATTGCTTCCACCCGTCTCGATGCTGACAAAGAACACCGGGACCCAGGTACGGGTACAGGTCATTCAGGTAGAACCCCGCTTCATTCAGGGCTAGTTTCATAAAGATCTCCTCCAAAAGGCCTGTCTAGTATAGTGAACCTGATCTGGTTTTGGCTGTGCCCAGCCATGGATGGGCATTCTTGAGCAATTTGCCCAGCTATGGATGGGCAAAATCCGCTTCCGTTCAATTACGGAGGTGGGCGGAGAGATCTATTCAGGAACGCATCACTGCCAGCTGATGGTAATGCTGCCGTTACCGCCGTTGCCGCCCACCGTAGAGCTGGGCTGACCACCGCCCCCCGGAGTATCCACGACATTTCCGGCCGAAGGTAGGGCGTAGTCGGACCCGCCGCCACC
>JABEBW010003647.1_pt1 | contig 53729 bp, 44 predicted proteins | sample 7245961 | NCBI WGS metagenome assembly JABEBW01 (sample SAMN14506364, study PRJNA622280) | hot springs metagenome | biome: hot spring [ENVO:00000051]|acidic hot spring [ENVO:00002120]; feature: spring [ENVO:00000027]|sediment [ENVO:00002007]; material: sediment environment [ENVO:01001048]...
GCACGTGATGTTGCATATATTTAAACCAGATTTAAAGGTAGATTTCGTATCAAAGTTTAAATGGGGAATTTATCTTTCTATATTATTGATTGCAATTGGTATAGGATCTTTGATTGTTAAAAATGGATTTAGGGTAGGCATAGAATTTAAGGGCGGAACGGCTATTATTTTGCAAACAAAAAATAATTTAAGCACTGGTGAATGCAGAACGTTGTTAGAAAAATCTAATTACTTTAAACATATGTCAATAGAAAATTACGGTAATGTAAACGGTCAATACTTAATAGAAATACCCATAAGTAATGTAAATAATGATATTTTAAATGCTGAAATAGCAAAAGCATTTGCTAAATACGGTCCAAATTCATATCAAATATTAAAAGTAAATGTTATAGGCCCAAAGATTGGTAGTGATTTTACAAAAAAAGCTATAATTGCAGTTTTATTTTCTCTTGTTGGCATATTAATTTATATAGCAATAAGGTTTAGGTACAATTTTGCTGTTGCGTCAATTGTATCACTCATTCACGATATACTTATAACATTAGGCTTTCTGTCTTTATTTAACTATGAGTTAACATTGGATGTTATTGCTGCAATATTAACAATTGTAGGTTATTCTGTAAATGATACAGTTATAATTTTTGATAGAATTAGAGAAAAACTTAAGAATCAACCAAAACTAAGCAAAATTGATGCTATTAATATGGGAATCAGTGAAACACTAAGTAGGACTATTATAACATCAGGCACAGTTATTATTGTAACATTAATTTTGTTTTTGTTTGGTGGAAGCGTTTTAAAAGGTATGTCTTTTGCTTTGCTAGTTGGGTTTATTACAGGTACCTACTCTTCTATATTTATTGCACCACCCGTGTTGTTTTTATTTAAAGGACCACTTCTGCCTGAAGCTAAAAAACAAGAAGTTGCATCAGAAGAGATATTTAAACGCTCTTATAAAATTGAGTGATTGATTTAGCTAATTTTTTATGCGCCTTTAAGAATAAAACTAAAGCTTACAAATCGCTTCTTTGCATAACTTCCAAGTTAGGCTTACTGGAAAATTTCATAAACTCTGCAAAAGAAATTAAAGAATCGCTAAATGCGTGCGCAAACCCTGACCAAGCTTTTGACTATTTTGAGCGATTTTTAGAAAATACTACTGCCAAATCAACGCTTTTTGAAATTCTAAAAGCATCTAAATTTTATCGAGATTTGCTTTTTAATATTTTTTCTCAAAGTAACACACTTTCATTATTGCTTATTAACCATAATGAATATTTTTACTTGCTTATTGAAGATATAAATTCATCCAAAACAAAAACTGATTTTTATGAAGAAATAAAAAGCCATATAAAATCAAAAAAAACAATTGATGAAAAAAAATACTTACTTAGAGAGTATAGAAAAAAAGAGTACCTGCGTATTGCATCAAAAGAAATCTCAAGAATTTGTAAACCGCATACTATCTATGCAGAATTATCAGAGTTGGCCGATGCTTGTTTAGAGATTGCGCTTGATATAGCTTGCGAAAAAGAAAATTTTAAAGAAAAAAATTTGTGCATAGTAAGCATGGGCAAGCTAGGTGCAAAAGAGCTAAATTTTTCAAGCGATATAGATATTATGTTTATTCATGACAATAGCACTTCTCTAAACAAAGCATGTAAAATAGCCCAAGATATTGTGTCTATAATATCTGATTTACAATTTGGTAGTTTTGTTTTTAGAGTAGATACAAGATTGCGCCCATTTGGAAATAATTCCAGTCTATCATTAAGTTTAGACGAATATGAAAATTATTATTTTAGTTTTGGCCAAATTTGGGAAAAATTTGCTCTAACAAGGGCAAGATTTTCTGCGGGTAGCTTTTGCTTAGCACAAAAGTTTTTTTCAATAATCCATCCATTTGTATATACAAAAAATATTGACATTAAATATGTTGAAGATATAAGATCCATCCGCTATAAAATTAAATCAACGAAACTTACAAACAATAAAGAAAGCATCATTAATCCACTAAAATTGGATGTGAAATTGGGTATAGGAGGCATTCGTGAAGCAGAATTTATAACACAATACTTTCAACTACTATATGGCGGCAAAGACCCTGATTTACAAATAAACTCTACTGTAGAAATTCTAAATATTTTGCGCAACAAACATTACTTAAAACAAGCACATATTCTTAAAGCATGTTACTTATTTTTAAGACTAGTTGAGCATAAATTACAACTTAAAGATGAAAAACAAATTACTCATTTGCCTTCTAATCAAGAAGAATTAGCGATTTTTTCAAAAATATTCAATTTTGAATTAAAACAATTTGTAAAGATATACAATAAAATCACAGATACAATTCACGGCATTTATAAGTCGATTTTTTATGCTCCTTTTGTACCTATTTTTTCCCCAACAGAAACACTAGAGGAATTTTTTGAAGAAAATTTTAAAGATTACAAACAAATAGCATTTATAATTAGCGATATTGCAAGAAAATCTAAATTTGTTAACTTAAATCCTCAAGTTTTAAGCAGCGCAATAGAATCAATATACAACGCATTTAAATCCCTACCACAAAACATAAACGATAAATTATTTGTGAATTCCATATCAGGCTTCAACTCTATTTTGCCAAGCTATTTTGATGTATTCTTTGGCAATAAGAATATTTTTGATATTGCGACAAAAATATTTTCCATAGGGTTTGGTAATAAAATTATACAATACCCATTCTTAATAGATGAATTTTTTTCCATAGAACAAACATTAAAAATAATATATCTAACGAAAGAAGAAAAAGAAAGATTGGAATTTAATATTGCACTGAAGTTTTTAAGTTCGAAATTGGATAAATCAAACAAAAAAATCCTTTCTGATTTTGCTGTTGCTTACTTGAAAAATTTGATAAAAACACTTTCAATAAAAGACATCGTTGTACTTGCTTATGGAAAGTTAGGTATGCATGAATTATTTTTAAATAGCGACTTAGATTTAGTATTTCTTACAAAAAAAACAGATGAAAAAAAATTATCTGAGATATCAAATCTTGTAAAGGAACTTAATAAACTATACGCAGTTGACCTGCGGCTTAGGCCATATGGCGACAAAGGACTTTTAGTATGCGATATTGAGTATTTTAAAAATTATCTTGAAAAATACGCAAAAGATTGGGAAAAGCTTGCAATACAAAAGGCTCGCATTGTATATAGCGATGTTGAACACAACCTAAATGAAACAATTGATAAATTTGTATACTCACTAAATCAAAACACTATTAAAGAAATGAAGAATTTAATCGAAATTCACAAAGGTTTTGATATTAAAAGTGCAAAAGGCGGCATTGTTGATATTGAATTTATCTTGCAGTACCTTTGCATAAAAGAAGGTTGTTTTAAATTTGGCAAAAGTATTGATAAAATGATTGATGAGATTTCTGCAAAAGAAGCTAAATTTCTAAAAGGTGCATATGCGTTTTTTACAAATATCCTCAACCTAACACGCATAATACCAAACGATATTAAAGATAAATTTATTGTTATGGAATTTCTATTAGGTACAAACAACTTGGAAAATAAAATCAAAAAACTTCAAAATAAAGTCAGTATGATATTTAACACATATTTTCCATAAATGATGCTTATAAAACGACAACTATTTTATCACCAAATGTTTTTACTATCTTAGGTTTAATATGATAATTGTTTAATTTTTCAATAATATTTGCTTTTGTCGTTATTATAACAACCTCGCTAGATTTTGAAAGCTTTTTTAAAAAATCAAATGTTATAAATTTATCTTGTGGTTTTTTAAGCAAACTCATGCCATAAAACAAATCTCCATCCCTAAAATCATTTAAAAGCAAACTATTCTTATTTAGATAATAAACGCTTGTTGAAGTAAGCCAATATGGTCCATATTGAACAAGTGTGTATGGTTGTTTTAATTTTGCTTTTATCCATAAAGCAGCATTCTTAGATGTAAAATAATTTTGATTTAAAATTACATACAAAAACAACCCAATAAAAATTACTATGTCAGAAAAAACGATGCTATAGATTGCATAGCGTTTTTTAAAAAATGCAACTGCGTAAAATAAAAAAATTAAACTGGTCAAATACACCAGTGGTAATTTATAAACAAGCCTATCATTATGCCTTAATTCGAAAATGTTAAATTTTATTGCCAAAGCGCCAACAACAAGCAAAAAACCACTTATTAACAAAACCACATACACCCATTTTGGTATTTTTAAACTGCCGTATGCACATAAAAATGCAAAAGGATACAGTGTAGGTAAAAGATAATAGTTTGCTTTACCAGCAGATATTGAAAAAAATACAAAAATACTTGCAAACCACAAGAGCATAAATAACACAAAATCGTTTTTGTATATCTTTTTCTTTATACTATAGTAAATACCCAAAAAAAATAAAACAGACCAAGGAAAGGTGCATACAACAAGCCTTTCAACATAGAAATATATGGGGCCTTTAATCTCATCATTTACAGGCATTGTACCCAAAAACCTCATTATATGATTATCTATAAAGTAGTAGTGAAAAAAAGATGGTATAGTAATACTTGTTATAATAAACCAAACAGAACCAAGTGCTAGCATAAATGTGCCAAATACAACATTTAAATCTCTAAATCTTATCTTTTTAACATAGATAAACGGAAAAGTAATTAAGCAAGTAAGAGCTATAGCTATTGGGCCTTTAGTTAGCAAAGCTAAAACTAGAAAAAACCAAAAAAATCTATAATACTTGCTATTATTTGCATATCCCAAGTAAAAACCAAACATAGAAGCGCTAAAAAAAACAGTGAAAGGCATATCGAACATTAACATGCTTGATTGAACCGCAAAACAAATTTGACTGGCAATAATTAGCACAATTAGTGCAGAAAATGTTTTTGAAAAAAATTTTCTGCTTACAATATACAATTCAACAAGCAGGAAAAAACCGCTAAGCAACACAGGCAACCTTGCAACAAAGTCATTAAAGCCAAATATCAAGAAGCTTGTTGCGGTAAGCCAGTACAACAATGGAGGTTTTTCAACGTAGACTAAACCATTTAGCTTAGGTATTAAAAAATTTGTGTCTTTTAACATAGACATTGCAATTTGAGCGTACAATCCTTCATTATCATCCCCAAGTGGTCTAAATGAAAATAAAACGATAAGCATAAATACAAAGAAAGTTAACAAAAGATATAAATTGCTCGTTTTAAAAAAATGTTTTTTAATCATACAAGTAATTGATGGCTTTTTATAATTTATAAATATCTTGCATGCTTTAAATCAAGCATACTTATTAGCCTAGTACCACAATGCATTTTTCATGTCAAGTTTTTTTAATAAATTTTTCTGTCTAGCTTTCAAAACCAAAAAAACTTAACAATTAATGTACACAAACCAAAAATTAATTTTATTGAAATTATAACTAATATTATGTAAAATACACTAAAAAATAGGAGGATGTTAAACGTGGATAAACTATTTAGTGGGGTTATAGAGTTTTACAATACTGAGTATAAAAACAACAAAAAGCTTTTTGAAACATTAGCTGAAAAACAACTACCACACACACTATTTATTGGATGCTCTGATTCAAGAGTTGTTCCTAATCTTATAACAAAAACGCTACCTGGCGAACTATTTGTTATTAGAAATATTGCAAATGTTGTGCCACCTTATACAGATGCACCAGAATACGTTTGTACAACATCGGCAATAGAATATGCTGTCAATATTTTAAACGTTGAAAATATTGTTGTATGCGGACATTCAAATTGTGGGGGATGCAAAGCTTTATACATGGATGAAGAATTACAAAGCATCCCTCATACAAAAAAATGGTTACAGTTAGCTCAAGAAGCAAAAAAAGCTGCATTAAATATGTTATCCCAGAATAAAGACTATCCAGACAAAGAATTAGCCACATTAACTGAAAAAGAAAATATAAAGCTTCAACTTAAAAATCTCCTAGCTTATCCATTTATAAAATCTAAATTAGAAAAAAAGGCAATAAATATATACGGATGGTATTACATTATAAAAACGGGCGAAGTGTATAATTATTCATTTGAGAAAAATGATTTTGAAAAGATAAATGGCTCGTAAATATATGCACACTTTGTAAATTTACAGTATTTGATACGATATTAGTCTAAATAACGTTAATACTTATTGCTTACAACTCTACCCTATCCTTGCATTTTTGTTTTGCTTCATACATCTTCTTGTCCGTTTTTGGCTAGCTCGTATATACTTTTTTTTATAAACATGCTTGCGCCTTGCACAAACTAAAACGGTCCAGTTTCAATGATATGCCCCACCCAAAATATATCTTGAGCTATCTTTATGGACTCGTCAAAAGTTTTAGTCATTGAAAACATCCCGCTTATATAGATTATCTTCTTTATTTAAAATTTAGAATACTTTTCGATCTTAAAATTATTATTATTTAATAGCTTTTGTCAAGAAAAAATTTACAAAAACTATAAATCAAAATAATAAATAAAGCAATGTGAGATTATCCTCAATATAGTTGACAAAATTGGCGGTATTTGATAAATTGAATCGGTAAGTTTTGTACGGTTGCTATTTATTACGAGATAGGCAAATAGCAAGTTGAAAGCGTGTAAATTGTTAGCATTTTATTGGTTTAATTTAAGAAAAAATGAAAGGAGCTAAATTGAGGGGTTTAAAGTTAATTGCTGGCTCTGCAAACAAAGAATTATCACAAAAAATAAGCGATTATCTAAATGAGCCAATAGTCGATACAGAAATTGCGCGTTTTAGCGATGGTGAAGTTTCTGTTCAAATAAAAGAAAATATTAGAGGTTCAGATGTTTTTTTGATTTGTTCGCTATCAAGGCCTGTTAACGAAAATATTATGGAAATGCTTGTTACAATGGATGCGATTAAGCGCTCAAGTGCAAATTCACTTACTATTGTATTACCATACTATGCATATGCAAGACAGGATAGAAAGGTAAAATCACGTGTACCAATCAGTGCAAAACTAATGGCAGATTTATTAACTGTGTCAGGGGCAGGCCGTATCGTTGCAATGGACTTGCACGCTGGTCAAATACAAGGTTTTTTTGATATACCCGTTGATCACTTGTATGCATCCCCTGTTATTGCAAATTATATTAGAGATTTGCATAAAGATGATATAGTTATAGTTTCACCCGATGCTGGCGGTGTTGAGAGAGCAAGGGATTTGGGTAAAAAGTTGGGCTGTAGTTTGGCTATTGTGGATAAAAGACGCCCAAAACCAAATGTGAGTGAAGTACTCCATATTATAGGCGAAGTTGAAGGAAAAACTGCAATACTTGTAGATGATTTGATTGACACAGCAGGAACAATTGTAAACGCAGCCTATGCTCTTGTAGAAAAAGGTGCAAATGAAGTGTATGCATGTTGCACGCACCCAGTATTGTCTGGGCCCGCGTTTGAGCGTATAGAACAATCGCCCATTAAAGAACTTATTGTTACAGATACACTTGTTTGGGATAGCCAAAAAGAATGCAAAAAAATCAAAACACTGTCTGTTGCCAATATTATTGGAGAAGCAATTAGAAGAATTTATAATAAAGAGTCAGTAAGTTCACTGTTCGATTAAAGGGAGGAGAAATGCAGCTGAATGCAGAAATAAGAAATGCAAAAGCAAAAACATTAAGAAGGCAAAATCGTGTACCTGCTGTAATCTATGGCAGCAATATTGAAGCGCTAAATTTGAGTCTAGACAAAAAAGAAACGATTGCTATTTTAAGAAAAGCCAGACGAACGGATATATTTGAAGTTAATGTAGGCAGCGATGTGTTTAGGTGTGTTATAAAAGAAGTACAAAAACACCCAGTTACATCTGATGTGTACCATGTGGATTTTTACAAATTTGACCCAAATAAGCATATTAATATTGAAGTGCCTATCGTATTAAAGGGAGAACCAAAGGGAGTAAAATCTGGTGGTGATTTATATCAGCCAAGAAAAAAGATTGCACTAAACAGTTTGCCAGACAAAATTCCACACGAAATTGTATTGGATGTATCGAACTTAGAAATAGGCGATTCTATACACGCTTTTGACTTAGAGTTACCCGAAGGTGTAAAAGTCGCCAGCAGCAAGAACTTTGCTATTGTAGCTATTGTAGGCAAATCCAAAGAAGAACAAACTGCTGTTAGCCAAGAGCAATCTGAAGCTACTGCTACTAAATAAAAATAACAGTGTAATATGTATGCGATTGTGGGGCTTGGAAATCCTGGCGAGAATTATAAAAATACATTTCATAATGCTGGGTTTTGGGCTCTAGATCTGCTAGCAAATTTTTTTAGTGCAAGTTTTAGCAAAAGTACTTCAAACCATGCTTTGTGCGCTGTTGTTCATATTGGTGAGAAAAAGGTTGTGCTTGCAAAACCTATTACTTTTATGAACCTAAGTGGCAAAGCAGTAGGTTTGCTTGTGAACTTTTATAAAATTGAGATAGAAAATTTGATTGTTATAAGAGATGATATAGATATAGAACTTGGAAAGATTAAGCTTAAGAAAAATTCATCAAGTGGCGGGCACAAAGGCGTAGAGTCAATTATTGACACTTTAGCTTCCAAAGCTTTTATACAGGTAAAAATAGGCGTTGGCAAGCAGGGCAATGTATCTGATTTTGTATTAAAAAAATTAGACGAAAGCGAGCAAAACATACTTTTGCTAAGTGCTGATTTAGCTTCTAGAGCCAGCATTAAAATTGTAAGAGAAGGTTTTGAGAAAGCTGCAAATCAATACAATAATGCTAATATTTTGAAAGAGTCTGTATATGGCATTGAAAACGTTAAAAATTAGAGACAAAACAGTAAGAAACTGTATTATACAAGGAGGCATGGGTGTGGGTGTTAGCCTATACCCGCTTGCCAAAGCTGTTTCGCAAGAAGGCGGTATTGGTGTAATTTCAAGCGTTGCCCTAGACCGTTTATTATCTAAGCGAAACAATAAGAAATATTCAGTGTATGAAGCATGCGAAGAAGAAGTAGCTCTTGCAAAAAATGGTTCAAATTGCATAGGCATTAATATTATGGTTGCCGTACAAAGAGATTATGAAGCAAGCGTTAAAGGCGCAATTGCTGGTGGTGTTGATGTAATTATTTCTGGCGCTGGACTTCCAACCGATTTGCCAAAGCTAGTAACAAGCAAAGATGTAGCGCTTGTGCCAATCGTGTCAAGCTTAAGAGCCTTTGATATTATTTGTAAGCGTTGGGAGCGATTTGGTAGAAGACCAGATGCGGTTGTGGTAGAAGGACCACTTGCTGGTGGCCATTTAGGCTTTCGCTTTTCAGAATTAGACAAAGAGGAAAATAAATTAGAAAATTTACTGCCCCCTATAAAAGAAAAAGCTATAAAGTGCGACGATATACCTGTTATAGCAGCAGGTGGAATATATACACACGAAGATATAAAAAGATTTTTAGAGCTAGGTGCAGATGGAGTACAGATGGGTACACGTTTTTTGGCAACATTCGAAAGCAGCGCCACTGAAGCTTACAAACAGGCAGTTATCAATGCAGACAAAGATGATATTGTTGTAGCGTATAGACCGGGCTCGCCATCGGGCTTGCCATTCCGTGTCATTAAGTCTTCGCCAATGTATCAAGATGCGCTTTTGGCCAAAAGACCGCCAAATTGTGATAAAGGCTATCTTCTAAATAAAGATGGTTATTGCCCTGCAATGGTCGATAATAAAAATTACTTTTGTATATGCAATGGTTTACTCTCAAGCGCTGGCTATAATAGCAATAAAGAAAAACCAATTTATACTGTGGGTTATAATGCATATAGAGTTGATAAATTGTTAAGTGTTAAAGAGTTAATGAAGGAGCTTGTGTATGGGTAAAGATATTAGCGTTGGCATTTTTGGTCTTGGTACAGTCGGTTGTGGTGTTATAAAGATTTTGCAAGACAATGCAGATATCATAGAAAAACGCTTAGGTTTTAAAATTAATGTTAAAAAGGTTTTTTCCCATTCATCAAAATGTAAAAATCTCATTACAAATTATACACTTGCAAAAGATTACAAAGAACTCTTTGAAGAAGATATTGTGCTAGAGTTAATTGGCGGCACAGATGTAGCTTATAAATTTGTACTAGAAGCTATTGAACATAAAAAGCATGTTGTTACTGCAAACAAGGCCCTTTTGGCAACGCACTTTAGCGAAATTTTTTCAAAAGCAGCTCAAAATGGTGTTAAAATAGGATTCGAAGCCTCTGTTGCAGGTGGTGTTCCTATTATAAAAATTATTACACGAGATTTAATGGCAAATAATATAAAAAGCATAAAAGCAATTGTAAATGGAACATGCAATTATATATTAAGCCAAATATTTGAGACAAACGAATCTTTTGACACGATATTAAACAAAGCAATTCAAGAAGGATATGCAGAGCGTGACCCTTCCTTTGATATCGATGGTATTGATTCTGCCCAAAAAATGGCCATTTTGGCAGCAATCAGCTTTAATGCTAAAGTCGAAGAAAAAGATGTATATGTTGAAGGTATTAGGGATATTGATTTTATTGATATAGATTTTGCGCGCCAATTGGGCTATAGAGTAAAACTGCTTGGTATAGCAAAAATGATAGAAGGCAAATTACTAGTGCGTGTTGCACCATATTTTATAGAAAGCGAAAACATACTTGCTAAAGTAGATGGCGTATACAACGCCATTAGTGTAATCTCAGACATGACAGGACCTACTACATACGTAGGTAAAGGCGCAGGGAGCCTACCCACTGCATCATCTGTTGTAGCAGATATTATAGATATTGCAAACGATATAAAAACAGGACAGATTAATACCACACTGTATTCACGTGTTTTTGATAAAATAGAATTTGTAGATGTTGACAATCTTGAATCACATTACTATGTAAGATTTAGCGTTGTAGATAGCGTTGGCGTTTTGCACCGTATTGCACTTGTCTTAAGTAAATACAATATAAGTATCAAAAGTGTTGTGCAGATAGGAAAGGGTTTGGATGTGGTACCACTTTTGGTTTTGACACACAAAGCTAAAGAATCTAACATTAAAAAAGCCATAAAAGAAATTGAAAAAGATCACAAAAGCATTATCAAAAATAGTACTGTTTTAATAAGAGTGATGGATTGATTTTATTTAGAGATTTTCAAGGAGCATTCGATGAATAATAAATTATGGTCTGGGCGTTTTAGTGCTTCATCAGATAATCTAATGGAGCAGTTTTCAGAAAGCATAAGTTTTGATAAACGCCTTTACAAATACGATATATTGGGCAGCATTGCACATGTAAAGATGCTTGCAAAACAATTAATTATCTCACAAGAAGAAGCAGATAAAATAATTGATGGCTTACGCAAAATTGAAAGACAACTTGATAGTGGAGAATTTAGTTTTGACCCAAAAGACGAAGACATCCATATGTCAATCGAGCGTGCTTTAATCAACTTAATAGGCAAAACTGGCGGAAAATTACATACTGCTAGATCAAGAAATGACCAAGTTGCACTTGACGAAAGACTGTATTTAAGAGATGTTAGTATTGAAATAATAGATAAACTTGACAATCTACTAAAAACTCTGCTTGAGTTTGCCAAAAAATATATAGATATTATAATACCTGGCTTTACTCACATGCAGCATGCACAGCCAATTCTATTTTCACATTATATAATGGCTTATTTTGAAAAATTTAAACGCGATAAACAAAGGTTTTTGGATACAATCAAACGCATAGATATTATGCCGCTTGGTTCTGGGGCTCTTGCTGGCACTATTTGGCCTATTGATAGACATTTTTGTGCCAGTTTGCTTAGCTTTACACAAATATCTAAAAATTCTATCGATGCTGTATCTGATAGAGATTTTATGATAGAATTTTTAAATAATTGCGCAATTTTTTCTATGCATGCATCTAGGTTGGCGGAAGACTTTATTGTTTACTCTTCGCAAGAGTTTTCTTTTATAGAATTATCAGATGAATTCTCTACAGGCTCAAGCATTATGCCACAGAAGAAAAACCCCGATAGTTTAGAGTTGATTAGAGGCAAAACGGGCAGAATTTACGGTAATTTATTTGCTCTATTGACTATTATGAAGGGTTTGCCACTTGCATACAATAGAGACATGCAAGAAGACAAAGAAGCACTATTTGATACAATTGACAATTGTTTTATGATTATAGATATATTAACAAAACTCGTAGATAAAATTACAATCAACAAAGAGGAGATTGAAAAGTCATTAGATAAAGGTTTTATTACTGCTACAGATTTAGCTGACTATTTGGCGCTTCATCAGATTCCGTTTAGAGAAGCTCACAAAATTGCTGGTAATCTTGTGTTATACGCAATAAACAATAAAAAAACACTGAAAGAACTAACACTAGACGAATATAAAAGTTTTTCAGAACAAATTAATGAAGATATTTATGATTATATAGACTATAAGCGTAGCGTAGATAAAAGAAAATCATATGGTGGCACCTCAAGGGCCAATGTACTAAAACAAATTGAAGAAGCAGAGCGTGAATTTAATCTAAAAGAGCATACGGATATATGCCCAAGATGCTCACACCCAGTTAAAATCTATAAGAATCCATCGCTTACAGTTGATTGCATAATTGAAAAAGAAAATCAAGTATTACTTATTAGCAGAAAAAATTATCCATTCGGTTATAGTTTACCTGGCGGTTTCGTTGAATATGGAGAAAGTGTGGAACAAGCTGTAATTAGGGAAACCAAAGAAGAAACTGGATTGGATATTGTGGAACCAAAACTATTTGGCGTATATTCAGATCCCAAAAGAGATCCAAGAAGTCACACAGTAAGTGTTGTTTTCTATGCAAAAGCAAATGGAAAAGCTGTTGCTGCAGATGATGCTTTGGGTTTAGATTTTTTTGATTTTGATAATTTACCAGAGCCTATTGTATTTGACCATCTTAAAATTTTGAAAGACTATAATGAATTCAGAAAAAAGATACAACGTATCGGGTGAATTAGTTCAGATTATTATAAACGACAAGATACTTGATGTTGATAATACAAAAATAAAAATGGGCAATGATTATATCCCCTTGGCGCTTTGGAAGATTCTAAAAAATAGAAATATTGAAGATATTCATAGGTTTTTAAAACCGTCTCTGTCACATCTTTACGATCCTTTTCTATTAAATGATATGGATTTAGCCGTAAATCGCACAGTTGAGGCAATTAAGCGCAAAGAGCGCATTTGTATTGTAGGTGATTATGATGTAGATGGTATAACTGCATGCTCAATATTGGTAAATTTTTTTCACGAAATTGGTGTAAAAACGGATTATTATATACCAAAAAGAGAAGATGGCTATGGTTTGTCTCTAAATGCAATAAAATTTGCCAATCGCGTAGGTGCAAAATTAATTATAACAGTAGATAATGGCATTTCTAGTGAAGATGAGGTAGAATTTGCAAGAATGCTTGGTATAGATGTAATTATTACAGATCATCACGAGCCAGATACAATACCAAATGCGACGGCTATAGTTAACCCAAAAATGAAAAACTCTAAGTATCCTTTTAGAGAACTAGCCGGTGTTGGCGTGGCATTTAACTTTTTGCTTGCGCTAAGAAAAACTTTGAGAGATAGAAATTTTTTTACAAAAGAACCAAATTTAGCAAACTATTTAGACCTTGTAAGTCTTGGAACACTAGCCGATGTTGTGCCTTTAGTTGATGTGAATAGAATTTTTGTAAAATATGGTTTAAATAGAAGTTCTAAAGCACTGGATAAATTGAAATCAGTCTCAAAGATAGCATCCAGTTTAAGCGTTTATGATGTAGCATACAAAATAGCGCCGCGCATAAACTCAGCCGGTAGACTTGCTGATGCTAATTTAGCTGTAGATTTATTTACAACAACACAAGATTCAAAAGTAAATCGTATTGTAAACTGGTTAGATGAGTTAAACATAAAACGAAAAACCCTGCAACAAAAAATCTTACAAGAAGCAAGGTCAATGGCTGGCAGTTCAAAACACTATGATGCAATTGTTGTGAGCGGCAAGTGGCATAGGGGTGTAATTGGCATAGTAGCTGGAAATTTAGCTCATTTTTACAGAAAACCTTCGGTTGTCATATCAGAAGGTGAATTATTTTGCGTTGGTAGCGGGCGTAGCGTAGAGTCTATTAATTTATTTGATGTTATAAAACGCAATGAGCGATTGCTTGATAAGTTTGGTGGCCACAAATTCGCTGTTGGCATTACTTTACAAAAAGAACACATAGAACCCTTAAGAGAAGCCATAAATAAAGAAGTAGCAAAGTTAAAAGTCGGCAACATGAACCAACTCAAGGTTGATTTAGAATGCAATATAGAACTCCTTAATAACAATGGTTTTTTAGAAAAGTTAAGAGAACTAGAACCATTTGGCTCAAACAATGAAGAGCCTACGTTTTTTATAAGGAATGCTGTTTTAAAAGATATACAAAAAAAGCCATACCACAATTCTCTTATTATTGATTTTAACGGCCAAAGAAGATCCTTTTTAGCTCCTACAGATGATAATTTAAAAATTAATGAGCGCTATTCTATAGCATTTTATGTAGCGTTTAACCAAACATACGCCAATTTTACAATTAGAGATATATTCAAGGAGTAAATATATGAGCTTTAGTGAAAACGCTCTTACAGTACTAAAAGCAAGGTATTTAAAAAAAGATGAGAAAGGAGAGATTATAGAAACGCCAGATGAAATGCTACAACGAGTTGCAAAACACATAGCTTTACCAGAAAAAGACTATGATTACTGGTTGGAAAAGTTTTATGACATTATGGCAAGTTTAAAATTTTTACCAAATACGCCGACACTTATAAATGCAGGAAACCCGCTTGGTCAATTGTCTGCATGTTTTGTTTTGCCTGTTGGCGATTCAATGGAAGAAATATTTGAAGCAGTCAAACAAACAGCCATAATACATAAAACTGGGGGTGGTACAGGTTTTAGTTTTAGTAGGCTAAGACCAAAAGGCGAAGTAGTCCAGTCTACAAAAGGCGTGGCTTCAGGTCCCATTTCATTTATGAAAGTATTTGATTGCGCAACAGAATCTGTTAAACAAGGCGGTGTGAGACGTGGCGCAAATATGGGCATTTTAAGGGTAGATCACCCAGATATAATGGAGTTTATACATTGTAAAGAGCAAGATAATGCTATAACAAATTTTAACATTAGCGTAGCAATTACAGATAGCTTTTTAGAGAAACTTAAAAGTGACGAAGAGTATGAGCTTATAAATCCACATACAAATAAAACTGTAGGCACAATTAAAGCATCGCTTGTATGGAACGAAATTGCACAAAATGCATGGAAAAATGGTGAGCCTGGTCTTGTTTTTATTGATAGAATTAATAGGTTGCATACATTGGAAGGCATGGAAATTGAAGCAACAAACCCATGTGGAGAACAACCTTTATTACCCTATGAATCTTGTAATTTAGGTTCAATTAATCTATCAAAGTTTGTAAATAATGGACAGATTGATTGGGAAGACTTAAAGGAATGCGTACGCACAGCAGTGCGTTTTTTGGATAATGTGATTGATGTGAATAATTATCCAATTGAGCAGATAAAAAACGAAACATTGAAAAATAGAAAAATTGGTCTTGGTGTAATGGGATTTGCCGATATGCTTGTGGATTTAAATATTGCATATAATAGTACAGAAGGTGTTAATATAGCACGACAAGTAATGAGCTTTATACAAGAAGAGAGCCATAAAGCATCAAGCGAGTTAGCAAATGAAAGGGGTTGTTTTCCTTCTTATGATAAAAGTATTTTCAAGAAACAAAATATTTTAATGCGTAATGCTACTACAACAACAATAGCTCCAACTGGCACTATATCTATGATAGCAGATTGTTCATCTGGCATAGAACCATATTTCACTCTTGCTTATTACAAACAGGTATTAGATGGTAAAAAATTAAGGTATGTTAATGATAGACTACTTAAAAAACTTGAAGAGAGTAAATTGAATGTAGAAGAAACATTAGAAAAAATTATTGTAAATGGTGGCAAACTACAGGGGCTTGATTTGCCAGCTGAACTTAAAAACATTTTTGTTACAGCTATGGATATGGATTACAAAGCTCATATTGATATGCAAGCAGTATTTCAAGAATTTACAGATAATGCAGTATCTAAAACAATTAATATGCCAAATTCAGCTACAGTAGATGATGTTAAGCAAGCGTATTTTTATGCAATTGAAAAAGGCTTAAAGGGTTTAACTATATACAGAGATGGCTCAAGAAGCGTTCAAGTATTAGTAGCTGATGGTAAAGAAAATAAAGTACAAGATAAGACAATTAAGCGTGGCAAAACTTTAAAAGGTATTACAGAAAAGCTTAAGACTTCAAGAGGCAGTTTGTATGTAACAGTTAATATGCTAAATAGCAAACCTATTGAAGTATTTGCCAATATTGGCAAATCAGGTGGTGACATATCAGCTTTATCAGAAGCCATAGGTAGACTTATATCAATTGCTTTGCAAAATGGCGTTGATGTAGAAAAAATCGTTAATACACTTATAAATATTACAGGCGCGCAACCTATTTGGAATGAAGGCAGATTAATAAAATCAGTGCCAGATGCCATTGCACAAGTGTTGAAAGACCATTTTTTGGATAAAAAAATAGAAAAAAACTACGAAGAATGTCCTGAGTGTGGTGGCATATTAGAAGAAGTAGAAGGTTGTGCTGTGTGTAAAAACTGTGGATATTCAAGGTGTGGTTAATATGGACATTGAAAAATTAGTAAATGAACAATTTGAACAAATCAAAAGAGGCAGTGTAGAAATAATAGAAGAACAAGAACTCAAAGAAAAACTTAAAAAATCAATTCTAACTGGCAAACCACTAAAAGTAAAAGCAGGATTTGATCCAACCGCAAAAGATTTGCATCTTGGACACACAGTGCTTATTCAAAAACTAAAACATTTTCAAGATTTGGGCCATGAAGTATACTTTTTAATTGGTGATTTTACAGCAACCATCGGTGACCCAACTGGAAAATCGCAAACAAGGCCCGCATTATCCAAAGAAGAAGTTAATGAAAATGCTCAAACATACAAAGAACAAGTATTTAAAATCCTAGACAAAGATAAAACAAAAATTGTATATAATTCTACATGGTGTGAAAAACTATCTGCAGCAAATTTAATTGAGCTTGCTGGATATATGAGTGTCGCAAGGATGCTAGAGAGAGATGATTTTCAAACAAGGTTTAAAAACGAAAAACCCATATCTATAAAAGAGTTCATGTATCCACTTATTCAAGGCTATGATTCTGTGGCACTTGAGGCTGATATTGAGCTTGGTGGCACAGACCAAAAATTCAACCTTTTAGTTGGAAGGATGCTGCAAGCTAAATTTAATCAAAGGCCTCAAAGCATCCTTATGATGCCAATTTTAGAAGGCATTGATGGAAAACAAAAAATGAGCAAATCACTAGGCAATTATATTGGCTTAAATGAAAACCCAAATGACATGTATGGCAAAATTATGTCTATATCTGATGAGCTAATGTTTAGATACTTTGAGCTACTATCAAATAAAAGCCTAGAAGAGATTAAAGTCTACAAACAAAAAATTGCATCTGACGCATTAAACCCAAAAATTGTAAAAGAACAACTGGCGATAGAAATTGTAGAGCGATTTTGGCCTGGACAATCTAAACAAGCAAAAGAAACATTTGATGCACTAACACATAAAACAATACCACAATCAATTAAAGAATTAAAAATAAAAATCGATTCACCTACAATCTGGATATGTCATTTAATTAAACAAATTGGGTTTAGCGATTCCTCATCAAATTCGAAACGTTTAATTGAGCAAAAAGGTGTGTATATTGAAGATAAAGTAGTAGAAGATACTACTTTACAAATTAAAAAAGGTGATAGCTTTGTATTAAGGGTAGGTAAAAAATTGATAGCAAAAGTTATTGTAGAATAGGTGAGCTTATGCTTTTAACAATTGATGTGGGAAACACCACAACTGCTTTTGGTGTTTTTGAAGGCAATACACTTACACATACTTTTCGCATTAGTACAATAAATAGGACAGATGACGAGGTAACTATACTGCTTTACGATTTATTTAGAATAAATGGTTTAAATTTCAACATTGAAGGCGCAATCATTAGTTCTGTCGTACCCTATTTGACACAAAAAATAATCAGCGCTGTAGAAAAAATTTTTAAAGTCAAAACAAAAGAAGTTGGTGCTGGTTTAAAAACAGGCGTAAAAATTCTCTATGATAACCCAAAAGAAGTGGGTGCAGATAGAATTGTCAATGCATTAGCTGCCTATGAAAAATGTCAAAATTCTGCAATTGTTGTGGATTTTGGTACAGCCACTACATTTGATTGCGTAAGCTTAAAGTGTGAGTATTTGGGTGGTGTAATTGCACCAGGTGTTAATATATCAATGGAGTGTCTTGCCCAACATACAGCTAAATTACCTAAAATCAGTTTGGAAAGACCCATACGCATTATTGGCAAAAACACACAGGAAAGTATGAGAAGTGGTATTTATTTTGGATATATTGAAATGGTAGAAGGAATTATTAAAAGATTAAAGCTTGAAATGCAAAATCCAACAGTTGTATTTACGGGCGGCGATGCTTCTTTTTTTCTTAAAGAAATCAAGCAAGTAGATTATTTTGAGCCAAATTTGACTTTTTATGGTCTAGCTAGTATTTACTATAAAAATGTATGAAATTTGCGTTTACGGCGCTGGCAGTTGGGGAACAACTATAGCCAATTTGCTTGCAAAAAAAAATATTAGCGTTTGTCTATGTACAAGAAATAGTGAAATTGTAAAAATTTTGCAATCAACATACCGAAATGACAAATACCTAAAAGGCATTAATTTATCTAGAAATTTGATTTTTGATACGCCAAAAAATGCTCACATTGGAATTTTTGGAGTACCTGTAAAGTATTTAAGAAATTTCATAAAAAAATTTTCTATTAAAGTAGATATAGCTCTAAGCCTAAGCAAGGGCATTGAAGATGAAACATTTTTGACACCATCTGGGATTATGTTTCAAACTATGGGTATAAAAAAAGAACAATTTTGCGTAATATCTGGTCCTAATTTTGCACGTGAAGTAGCTTTAGAGCTGCCCACTGCTTCGGTTGTAGCCTCAAGTAATAAAAAATTAGCTAAACAAATACAAGATATGTTTAATACGCATTATTTTAGGGTATATACATCTTCAGATTATTTGGGTATTGAATATTTGGGCGCCCTAAAAAATGTTTTAGCAATAGCATGCGGCATTAGTGATGGCTTAAATTTAGGCCAGAATGCAAGGGCTGCATTAATAACACGCGGGCTTGCAGAAATAACAATGATATATAAATTTTTTGGTGGTAAAAAAAGGACAATTCTAAGCCTTGCAGGTATTGGTGATATAGTTCTTACCACTACAGGTAATCTAAGTAGGAATCGCACATTGGGCATTAAACTAGCTCAAGGTGTTGACATTGACGAAATTTTAAGTGATTTACAAGGCGTTCCAGAAGGCTTAAATACCGTAATGGCTGTTTACAAGTTATCCCAACAATACTCTATTGAAACACCTATTATAAATGAGCTTTACAATATCATTGTAAACAAAAAAGACGCTTTTGAATCCATTAATTCACTTATGAGTAGGCCGCTTAAAGCTGAATAATTAGCTTTTTAAGTCTTAATTTTATACAAAGCTAGCGCATTTTTATAAAAGATACTTTCGCATTGGTATTCATCAAAACTATCTTTTATTAGGTTAATATCGCTTACCGAAAAAGGTCTTTTTGCTCTTGTAGATGGCAAATCACTACCAAATATACAAGCTTCTGGGTTTATTTTTACAATTTGTTTTATAGCCCATATTGGGTCAAAATCAAGTCTACCAAAACCACTTGCTTTAACAAATGCACCTTTTTCAACTAAATCCAACACATTATTAAAACCGTCTTTAGACAATCCTAAGTGATCTATTACAAGGCGTGGAATGTTTAATAATTTATCTTTCATAGCAGATATATATATTGAGTCAATATAAATTTCACTATGCCATTTGACTATATCAAAAACACGTTTTGATGCATATTCAATATAATCTATGATTTCCTTTGCGCCCCTTTTAATATTAAACCTTATGGCTCTTACGCCCAGCTTATCTAAATTAATTAAATCTAAGTCGCTGTAGTTTGGGTCATAATTTATAACACCCACATAACGCTTGCCTAACATTGACAATGCAGATTTTAAAAAATCGATATCTGTCCCTTGAAATGAACCCGATACAACAACACCACCTTGTAAATCATATATACCCATAATACGTAAGTAGTCTTTTGGCAAAAACTCAGGTGGCACATAACCTTCATTTTCAATTATTTTATACCGATAATCAATAATATGAAAGATAGAATCAAATATCTTGAGCATAAAAAATCATTAGCAAAGAAGCGACTGACTTAAAAGTCAGCCGCAAAAATACAATTAGTACTGATAAGAAGCCATTCTTTTGTAGTTTTCAAAACGTTCTTTTGCATCTTCTTGCGCTTTTTCGTAGAGTTTTTCTGCCATATCTGGAAACGAACGCTGCAGTGCAGCATATCTAACTTCACTTAATAGAAAATCTCTAAATTTAGACAAGTCGGGTTCTTTGGAATCAAGTATAAATGGATTTTTGCCTTCTTTTTTAAGCAAAGGGTTGTATCTATATAAGTGCCAATATCCAGCTTCGACCGCTTTCTTCTGCTGTTCTTGAACTTTCGCCATACCTGCTTTTATACCATGCGCTATACATGGAGCATATGCTATAACTAATGATGGTCCAGGGTAGCTTTCAGCTTCTTGCAATGCTTTTAGTGTTTGATTATAGTCTGCTCCCATTGCAATTTGAGCGACATACACATAGCCATAAGTAATAGCCATCAAACCTAAATCCTTTTTCTTTGTGCGTTTGCCTGCTGCTGCAAATTGAGCAATTGCAGCCTCTGGTGTAGCTTTTGAAGACTGGCCACCTGTATTTGAATATACTTCTGTGTCAACTACAAGTATATTTACATCTTCTCCAGTTGACAATACATGGTCAATACCACCATAGCCTATATCATAAGCCCAACCATCGCCACCGAATGCCCATATGGATTTCTTAATCAGCATATCTTGGTTTTTTTCTACTACAGATAACAAATCTTTGACATTTGATGAATATTGGTTTTTATTTGCAATAATTTTTGATATTTCAAGTGCTTGCAATTTGGTGATACTTGGACTATTCATATTGTCAAGCCAATTTCTAAATGGTATTTTTGAGGTTTCATCCATATCGCTTTTTACTATTTTATCTACAATGATACGAAGGGCTTCGCGTTGTTGCGTAACAGATAAAGCTATGCCCAAACTATACTCTGCGTTATCTTCGAACAATGAGTTGCCCCAAGCTGGCCCCTTGCCTTTAGAATTGGTGCAATATGGCATAGATGGAGCCGAAGCACCCCAAATTGAAGAACAACCAGTTGCTGTGGCTATAATCATCCTATCGCCAAACAATTGTGTTACTAATTTGTCATACGGCGTTTCGCCACAACCTGCACATGCACCAGAAAACTCTAATAAAGGCCTTGCAAACTGGCTGTTTTTAACACTATCAGTTGGTACTTCTTTTTCTGTTATGTTTTTAATTGCAAAATCCCAGTTGTCTATATCTTTAGTTTGAGTTTCAATGGGTTTCATTACTAAAGATTTCTTTGGTGTTGGACATACTTCTGCACAACTACCGCAGCCAGTACAATCAAGCACATCAACTTGTATTCTATATTCATAACCTTTTACTTCTTTGCCTATAGCCTTTTTTGTTACAAAATCAGCTGGTTTGTTTTTTGCTTCTTCTTCATTTAATAAAAATGGCCTAATAGCAGCATGTGGACATACGTACGAGCAAAAATTGCACTGAATGCAGTTTTCTGGTATCCATTCTGGTACATCTATAGCAATTCCGCGTTTTTCATACGCAGAAGTACCAGACGGAAACTCACCATTTTCTCTTCCGATAAATGTAGAAACAGGCAATGAGTCACCTTCAAGCGCATTCATAACATCTACTACATTTCTAATAAATTCTGGACGATTTGGATCTATTTTCTTTTCATCAATAGGGACATTTTTCCAACTTTCAGGTATATTTACTTTTATAATTGATTCTATACCTTTATCAACTGCTTGAAAATTCATATTGATTACTTTGTCGCCTTGTTTGCCATAAGAGTGAACAATTGCTTCTTTAAGTAATTTTTTAGCAGTTTCTATTGGTATAATGTTTGCTAGTTTGAAAAATGCTGCTTGCATTATCATGTTGATGCGTGCACCAAGACCTATTTCTTTAGCTATTTTCGTAGCATTAACGATATAGAAATTAATATTGTTTTCAGCTAAATAACGTTTCATTTTATTTGGTAATTGCTTATCAAGTTCTGACTCGTCCCAGATGGTATTTAAAACAAATGTACCATTTTTCTTTAGGCCTTTTAGCACATCGTATAAAAACACATATGATTGTTTATGACATGCAATATAATCAGCTTGATCAATTAAATAAGTTGACCTAATAGGTTTTTTCCCAAACCTTAAATGCGATACAGTTACACCGCCGCTTTTTTTAGAATCGTATGCAAAATACCCTTGTGCATAAAAGTCTGTATTATCCCCAATAATCTTAATGGCATCTTTATTTGCACCTACTGTACCATCAGAGCCAAAACCCCAAAACTTGCAACATACAGTATCTTGGTCTGATGTATTGATTTCTTCATCAATAGGCAAAGACAAATGCGTTACATCGTCTACTATGCCAATTGTAAAGTGATCTTTTGGTTTCTCTGATTTGAGATTTTTAAAAACTGCTAATATCTGAGATGGTGTCGTATCTTTTGAACTCAAACCATACCTGCCGCCTACTATGAGTGGCGCATTTTGTACATCATAAAACAGCGTTTTTACATCTTCATACAAAGGCTCGCCTAATGCACCAGGCTCCTTAGTCATATCAAGTGTTGCTATTTTTTTGACACTTTTTGGTAGTATTTCAAAGAAATATTTTGGCGAAAATGGCCTATACAATCTTACTTTAATTAAACCAACCTTTTCGCCTTTTGCATTTAAGTAATCCACTACCTCTTCTATGGTTTCTACAACAGAGCCCATAGCTATGATGATGTTTTCGGCATTTGGGTCTCCATAGTAATCAAATGGTTTATAATTTCTACCCGTTAATTTACTAATCTCATTCATATATGAAGCTACGATATCTGGAACAGCCTCATAAAATACATTAGCAGACTCTCGAGCTTGGAAAAATATATCAGGGTTTTGTGCTGTGCCAATGATTTTTGGACGCTCTGGATTTAGAGAATTTTTCTTAAAACGTTCAATTGCATCCCAATCAACAAGTTTTGCTAAATCTTCATAATCTAACACATCGATCTTTTGTATTTCATGAGAGGTTCTAAATCCGTCAAAAAAGTGCAAAAATGGCATTTTCGCTTTAATTGCGCTTAAGTGAGCAACTGCTGCTAAATCCATTGCCTCTTGAACACTACCAGAAGACAAAAGACTAAAACCTGTTTGTCTTACAGCCATTACATCTGAGTGGTCTCCAAATATTGAAAGTGCGTGAGTGGCTACCGTTCTTGCCGCTACATGAAATACACCGGGCAATAGTTCTCCAGCGATTTTATACATATTTGGAATCATCAATAGTAAGCCTTGCGATGCTGTAAATGTTGAAGTAAGCGATCCGCCCACAAGTGAGCCATGCACAGCGCCAGCTGCCCCTGCTTCTGACTGCATTTCCACTACTTTCACCGTTTTACCAAAAATATTCTTTCTTCCCTCAGCAGACCATGCATCAACTGCTTCTGCCATGTTTGACGATGGCGTAATGGGATAAATCGTGGCTACTTCTGTAAATGCATAAGCAACGTGCGCAGCAGCGGTATTACCATCCATACTTTTCATTACCTTTGGCATCCCAACCTCCTAAATATAAAAATTTGTGCAATAAAACACTATCTATTTAGGTGTAATACTAATAAATTTGAAGTTTTTTGTCAAATATATTTTTTATTGTACCAATTTTGAATTGAGCTTGACATAATGGATATATGAGATAAAATTACGTGTAATTATTGAAAAAAAGATTATTTAAATGAAATCTTATGCAGTTTTGTTTAGAAAACTTAGTAGTATAAAAATAAGTTCTGTGGCTTTGGCAAAACAACTTCGTTTGTTAGTAATTAGAAAGCTTTTTTTATGCAACTCTACTGTAACACAATGAAACATCTAAGGGGAGGACAAATGAATCTTTTTGAAGAAGATAAACCCATTAGCAATTTTTTACATGTTTTGCATAACGGAAAAAAGATAAACTTTGAATTTGATAAAATTTTTGATGCAAATTTATTTGACACTGTATCAATCGCAACATATGTTTCTTCTCTGTCGTTTTTTTTAAAAAAAACTAAAAATTTTAAGTATATAAACTTAATTCTCGGTATCGAAGATAATACAGTTTTACTGCCATTTTGGTTTGATCCGCAAGCCAAAAACGATTTTTTTAAAGATATAAATAATTTAGATAACGAATTAATTGACAAAATCATTCCGAGGCTGGGAACAGAAATTAAAATTTTTTTTACAAATCTAGGAACGGCAATCCATTCTAAAATTTATTTACTCGAAAATAGTCTAAATCCAGATACTCATGTAAGAGTAGCTATTGGTTCAGCAAACTTCACTGATACAGCTTTTTCAAATAAAAGGCAATTTGAAGAACTATTGATATTTGATAGCAACTACGATAAAAATATAACAAATTCTTATAAAGCTCGTTTTAAAGAAATACTTGATAATGCAATAGATTACATTCCAGAAAGATATAAAAAAATCAAAAATCACGAAGAATTAAAACTACAAATTCTTAATGTATGTGAAGACACTTACGTAGATACTATTAAAGAAAATATTTCTAAATTTAATTCATCTATATTTTATGTGAATGGTGATTTAGCTAAAGATTTAGGGCTTTTAGAAAATCAAGAAAAAGAATTAGAAAAAGAAATAGAAACAGTTAAAACAACCAACGAAATAATAAAAGTAGTTACAAAACAATCCAAAGGAAAAACCGTATTTATATCGCCAATTGAGATAGAAAAGAAAAAGGAATCTATTATTGCTAAAATCAATACTATTAAAGCAGTTAAAAAAGATTTTGAAGATAATAGAATTAACATTTTATATAATGCTTCTGTAATGTCTTTAGTGGATGTGACAAACAATCTTTATTCTTTTGAGCTTTCTGAAACAGATATTAAAAGGAAAATGAAAATTTTTGATAAATTTATAGCATCATATACGAATTATACAATACATAATGAGAGCAGAGCAGGAATTTCTTATTTTTCTACTCCAGCTAAAATATTTGAAGCGTTGCTTTATGCTTTTACTTCACATTATATTTGGAAACTTAGAATTGAATATTCTAAAAATGAAGATAGTGAAGAAATAAAAAGATATATGCCAATTTTTATGGTTATAGCGGGGCAAACAAATACAGGAAAAACTCAACTTTTAAAATTTATGAGCCATGCGACAGGTAATTTTGGCAATTACTATAAATTCACATTAAGTTCTAAAATGTATAGCACAACTGATATAAACGCCCAGGCCATATATCAACTACTGCAAACACAAAATGTAACTCCGATTTTTGTTGATGAAATAACAAAAGATTATTTCAGTTCTGCTTCATCAAATCAAGCAGCATATAAGGGAGAAACTTTTATCAAAACAACAACTAATAACAAAACCGGCGTTTATCCTTGTTTGATTTCTACCTGCAATACAGATTTTACTGCAGACCCTCAGGTAATGAATAGAATAAAATATATTCATTTAAATAATCCATTTATTGAAACAAAAAGAGAAGAAATGTTGAAATATTTTAACGATATAGTTGCAGAATTTGGCAATGAACTTCATAAGGATTTTTGTTTTAGATTTGAAAACATTTTCAAATTAGGAATCGATAAATTTGATTACGAGGATTTTTTAGCAATAGGTAGAGCTATATTTAAAAATTATATAAATATTAGTTTTACAGAGATTCCTGTTTGGTATAATGAAAAGAAAATAAATGATTACTATACAAGAGGCAAGTACATTTGGAGAGCTTATTATATACAAAAACCAAATGCATTTAAAGTAATTTCTAACGAGATTTTAGTGGATGATGCTATACTTTTTGGAAATGATATGTCATCTTCTACCAAAAGAAAAGAATCTATTCAATATCTTCCACATTCTGTTATTCTCGAAACTAAAGGCGTGTTAAAGCTCGATAAAAATAGTTTCATGAATTTTATTCAAGACAATAATGGTGAATCTGGTAACAATAATATTATTAAAAGGGTGTTGAATTTATTTAGGATGTGATTTTTGAAATTAATTGGATCTATTTTATATTTTGATCGTTTATATAGATTATCTGCGTTATTGGGTAGATTATTTGGATATATTTTTTGCGAGATGTTATAGTGTAGATTAGTGAAAATGAAAATCATTTTTAACAGTATTGTTAGTTTTTTAAAAGATAACGGTTTTTTTGTTGCAGCATCTTTATCTTTTTATTTTATACTCTCGCTAGCGCCGTTTTTATTGTTTTTAAGTTCCATATTTGTATTTTTGGTTTCTAACTATACGCAGTATTACGATTTTATTGTTCAAAAAATTGTGTTCATTTTCCCACCCATGTTTAAAGGCATTATACTTGATATTATAAAGCCACTAATTTACAAAAAGATTAGCTACTTTAGCCTTTCCTTATATGCTGCAACATCCCTATCGTTTTTTTATCTCTTGGACATTTACATCAATAAAATCTTTAAATTTTACAAAAAAAGACCCGTCTTAGAAGTGGTTTTTATCTATCTTGCGTTAATTGGCATTATGATGGTGCTAATTATTGCTTATCTAGCAAACTTTTTTTTGCCTATTGAAATAGTTAGTAAATTTTTAAAGAATACTTTTAAACTTTATGTGTTTATTGATTTTTTTGGTACATATATTGTTCCTTTTTTGTCTTTGTTTTTGATGTCTTTTTTATTGTACAAAATTTTACCACGAAACAAAGTAAGCTTCAAAAATGCGAGCATTGGAGCTTTATTTTTTGCATTTGTGCTTGAGCTTACAAAACGATTGTTTATAATTTATGTTACAAGCATTGGGAGACTAAATATTATATATGGTGCTTTTTGGGGATACATTGCTTTTCTAGTATGGGTATATATATTCTTTTGTACTTTTTTAATTGGAGCCTATATTGTATACAATTTGGAAAACAAAGGCACTTAGGAAAACCTTAAGCTTCAAATTGCTCTATAAATTTAAAAAGTGCAAATTGTTTTGCAACACGCCCACTATATATACCGTAGGCTAAAGCAAAACTTTTTGCTTCTTGTTCAATATCAAAATTTACTTTAACATTGTACTCACTAAGGTAAAATGCGACTACATTTATAAAATCAGCAAAATTTAGTGGATAAAAGCCAATAGGCAAACCAAATCTGGCAAAAAGTGAAATTTTTTCATTTTCTTCTTCTTTTTCAAATATATCGCTATCAAGATTCAGCGCTTTTTGTTTAATAATATGCTTTTTGTTTGATGTAACTAAAAATATGCAATTTTTTGGCTTTTCTTCCAATGAGCCTTCTATTATGGATTTAAATTTTCTAAACTCTTTGTCGTTTTCCTCAAATGCCAAATCATCAAAATAGATAAAAAATTTATGCTTGCTCTTTTTTACAATATCAAACAATTCGTATATAGAATAAATATCTTCATCTAAATATTCTATACATCTTAGACCTTTTGATGCAAATTTATTAAGTAAATACTTAACTAAAGATGATTTGCCAAGCCCATTTTCACCATAAAAGAACATATTTAACGCTTCAAAGCCACTACACAATGCCAATGTATTTTTAGTTGTAATTTTTATTTGTTTGTCCAAAAAAAGTAATTTTTTAGGCGGATTGAAATTTTCCAGGCCTTTTAAAGCACCATCATGCCACCTTGCTATTAAATAACTCTCAAACACAAACATATAGTATTATAAAAAAATTATTTTTTCAAGAGGTAGGGTTAGATGCACATCTAACCCTTTAAAGCATGCTTACTTCTTTTCTGTTTTTTCAGCTTTTTTTGGAGCTTCTTTCTTAACTGTGGCTTTTTTTACAGCTGCTTTCTTTACTGTAGCCTTTTTAACTTCTTTTACTTCCTTTTTAGCAGGAGCTGGTTTAGCATTTTCTGCAGCCAACACAGGACTTACCATCAAACCCATAACTACGCATGAAGCTAATAACTTCTTTAACATACAAACACCTCCAAGTGATTCTTGAAAAAACACTCTACACATACATGGTAAAATTAAAGTAAAATTTAATGAGATTGATTTTTTTTGAATATGAAGTATTTTACAGTAAATACTTTTGAGGAGGAAAACTATGCAAGCGGTTTTTTTCAATCTAGCACAAAGCTATGAACCACAAGAAGGTTGGAAACGCTCAATTCTTTGTAATCGCAAGTCCATATCTATAGAATACTTTACAAAACCACCGCATCATGCTTCTTTAGAACACTCCCATGAAAATGCCCAAGTTTTAATAGTATTGAAAGGAAAAATGTCTGTAAAAAATCAAAATAGTGAAATAATCTTGTCAGAAAACGATTGTGTATTTATAGAAAGTAACGAGCCACACTCAATAACTAATTTACTCGATGAAACCTCAATAGGCATTGATATTTTCATACCTGGTAGAGATATTAAGTTTTGGCTTAATAAACTAAACAAATCATAACTACCTAATAGGTGTCATCACATATATATAATTTATTTTATTCTCACTGATTGATTTTAATTCAATAGGTTTTATCTCTTCTTTATAGTAAAAGTAAACTTGATTTGATTGTACATGGTTTATAAAATCCAAAGCGTATCTACCGCTAATTTTTAACGTAATGGGGTTTGTTTGTTTGCCTTCGCATGGCAAAAAATCAATAATATCGCTTGCTATTTCTCCCTCTTGATTTGATGAATTAAGCAATACTCTATGTTCTTGAATATTGAACTCAACGACTGCCAACTCATCATTGCTTAACACTAATACCTTTTGCAAAGCACTCTTTAATTGTTCTTTATCAAAAACAATGCATTGCACATTTTGCGCATCATCTAAAACAACTGCCTGATACTGTGGAAATTTTCCTTTTATAACTTTTGATATAATGACTGCATTAGCACACTGAAAAGCTATTTTTGTAACATTTTCACCATCGCTTTTATAAAGCATAACAATTTTGTCATTTACTTTCAATATTTTACTCAATTGTAAAAGGCCCTCTTTTTCAACAATACAATAAAAATTTATATCATCATCTATTGATTTATTAATCCAAAATAATCTTGTTCGGTTTGTAGCTACAAAATTGATAAGATTTTGCTGAATGTCAATTAAAACCCCAGTGAACTCACGTGCTTGCTCATCATCTTTGCCACTAGCAATATGAGCTTTGAGTAATTCCAAAATGTCATTAGAATCAAAAGTACCTACTATTTTGTAGTCATCTATTGATTCTAATGGATAACCATCTGTTGGAAACACTTTAGCTGTAGTTTTATAAGCACCATTCTTTATAGTTAACAAACTTTCATCAAGTTCAAAAATTATTTCTCCATTCAATGGTTTTAATCTATCAAATAAATCTGGTTTTGCCAAAAATTCACATTCAATGTCGCCTTCAATCTGCGAAAAGGCATTTATTTGCACTACTTCATTTGATGAAGTAATGGATATTTGGTCTTTTTTAATGCTTACATAGTAGTTGCTTAATATGGAGCTTTTATCTTTAAACAAGCCTCCAGATACATTAAGTATTAACTTTTTTACAATACTTGCATCAATACTAAATTGCATAATACCTCCTTACTTCTTTCAAAATATCTATTATATCTAAAAAAATATAAAAATCCATTAAATAAAAAGCGAAAGATGCAAGAAAGCTAATTTAGCCTTCTTGCATATAGGAATTTAAGGATTTGTGCCTTTAACAAAAGGAATATCTTTGTCCATTGATGCTTTTACCAAAGAGCCGTTGTAATCCCATACTAGTTTATTGTCCAAAATAGCATTTGCAATAAACCATAGTCCGCTGCCCCAATATCCAATATGACAATATGAAATCATTGGTTTGTTGGGATCAATACCAGCTTTTTTGAGTATTGTTTCTATCTCATCCTTTGATTTTAATACATAATAATTTCCTTCTTGTTGCATATATTGGCCAACAAAGACATCTCTTGCGCCTTTTATATGGCCTAATTTTGTAACTCCAAATTTCTCATCACTAACTTGGCCTGTGTATTCTGGATACATTCTTGCGTCAACAAATTGCACTTGATTTTCGTGATTAACAGCCCACCTTACAAAATCTTCATTTGCAAAAACAAATGAACTATTCCTCTCTATTGTAAAATGACTACTTTTTAAAGCATAATCACCATTTTGCGTAGGCCTTTTTTCATCAACCCATTTATCAATACCACCATTTAAATAGTATACATTCTTTACACCTGCATAGTATAAAACTGCCATAATGCGCGTGGCGCTTGTCAGTGCAAATGCGGGGTTTCCTCCTTTTACGCCAAATGCTGTTGATGAGCCAGTGTATACTACACAGTCTGAATCATTTTTTATGCCTTTTTGGGATAAAACTTTTTGCAATTTTGGGTTGGCATCTACCACAGCAAACGGATTTGGGCCATATCCACTAAATAAACTACCAACTGGCGAGATATTGATAGCATTTGGTATGTGAGATGCTATGTATGCGTCGTGACTTCTTGCATCAATAATAACCAAATTCTTGTCAGTTTTCATCATTGAAGCAAGCTCACTGGGTGTAACTATACCAATTTTTGCAAATGCAATACCAAAACTACCAATAAACCATAAAAATACTGTAGCTAGTAATACAAGCTTTTTCATAAAGCAACCTCCTTAAATAATTTTTTTACATTGTAAGTTAATCATGTTATAAATTATTATCAAATCAAAGTCAATATATTAGGATTATTAATTATTTTAATATATGGAAAAATCCTAAAAATTTAATTACATAAGTAATTAATTGATACCGCTAATTTTAATAAAAATTTGACAAAAATTTGCACATTGTATAATTTATAAGTTAAGTTATATTGTTTTTTTATAGGAGAGGTACATGATTTTAGATGATTTTTTAAAAAGGTGTAAGTTAAAACCAAAAAATGTAGTTTATCCAGAAGGTGAAGATGAAAGACTTATTCAAGCGGCTTCTTATTGTAAAGTACACAATATTGCACAACCTATACTTATAGGCAACAAAAAAATTATAGAAAGTAAAGCGCATAGCTTAAATGCTAACATTGATGGTGTACAAATATTGGAAGTATCTGATTTTGATTATACACAAGAGCTTTTCGATACAATTAATGCCGATAAAAAAAGAATAGACAAAGATCAAGCAAAACTCTTATCACAAAATCCACTCTATGTGGGAGCATTGTTGACAAAAAAATCTATAGCAGATATGTGTATTGGCGGTGCGATTAGCGATACTGCAGATGTAATAAAAGCAGCTCTGTATGTGATAGGCTTAAAAGATAACATTAAATTGCTTTCAAGCTTTTTTTTAATGGAGTTACAAAATACCGAGTTTGGCAATAATGGCGTTCTTTTTTTTGCCGATTGCGGTGTAAATCCAGATCCAAATAGTCAACAATTAGCTGACATTGCAATTGCTACAGCTGATAACTTTAAAAACTTAATGAATACACAGCCTATTGTTGCAATGTTATCATTTTCCACAAAGGGTAGCGCTAAACACAAAATGCTTGATAAAGTAATTGAAGCAGTTGAAATTGTCAAGCAAAAGCGACCAGATATTATAATTGATGGTGAGCTTCAAGCAGATGCCGCTTTAGTTGAAAGCGTATGTTTGAGAAAAGCGCCAAATAGTCCTGTAAAAGGCCATGCTAATGTGCTTATTTTTCCAGATTTAAATGCAGGCAATATTGCTTATAAGTTGGTAGAGCGTCTTGCAAAAGCTCAAGCTATTGGTCCTATCATGCAAGGTTTAAAAAAACCAATGCATGATCTATCGCGTGGGTGTAAATATATGGATATAGTTTATTTAACAGCTATATCTTCATTTCAAGCATAGTGGGAGTATTATGAAGATTTTGGTATTAAATTGTGGAAGTTCATCCGTTAAATTTGATTTATTTGATTGGTCTGCCCAAAAAAATTTAGCAAAAGGCTTAATTGAGCGCGTTGGCACGCTTAACGCTACAGTTCATTATAATAAAACAAATATTGATCCCATTGTTTATCAAAAAGAAATCAAAGACCACACAAAAGCTATAAACGAAATGTTTAATCTCATAGTTGGAGAACATGGTTGTTTGAAGGATTTAAATGAAATATACGCCATAGGACATAGAGTCGTGCATGGAGGCGAAAAATTTAAAAAAAGTACATTAATAGATGATAAGGTGATATCAACAATTAAAAAATTATCAACTTTAGCACCTCTACATAATCCACCAAATTTAGCAGGCATTTTAGCAACTAAAGAGTTATTGCCAAATGTGCCTCAGGTAGCAATATTTGATACCGCATTTCATTCCACTATACCAGATTACGCTTATATATATGCTTTGCCTTTTGAATGGTATGAAAAATATGGTATAAGGCGATATGGTTTTCATGGCTCAAGCCATTTGTATGTTTCGCGCAGAGCTGCAGTTATGCTTGATAAACCTATTAAAGATGTCAATTTAATAACGTTGCATATTGGAAATGGTGTTTCATTTAGCGCTATCAAGTCTGGCGCAAGCATAGATACATCTATGGGTTTTACACCTTTGCAAGGCGCTGTTATGGGCACAAGATGCGGCGATATAGATCCAGCCATACCATTATATATGCAAGAAAAATTAAAACTAAGTCCAAGCCAGATGATGGATATTTTGAATAAAAAGTCTGGCTTACTTGGTATAACAGGCAAATACTACGATAGAAGAGATATAATAAATAGTGCTAAAGTGGATATTGATAATATTGATGAGTACGATTATGAAAATTTAATAGGTGATATTGAACAAGAACACCTATCGATATTTAAAAAAGCTGAAGAAGGAGACCCACGTTGCATGCTTGCTTTGCAGATTGAAGCATATGAAATTAGAAAGTATTTAGGTTCATATTTTTTTGCTCTAAATGGCTATCTAGATGCAATTGTCTTTACAGCAGGCGTTGGAGAAAATTCGCCACTTTTGAGATATATGGTTTTAAGAAAACTAGAAAATTTGGGTATAGTACTAGACAAAGAAAAAAACTTAAAGGCTAACTCAAGTGTTGGTGAAACTGCCATTACAAAAGATTACTCCAAAGTAAAAGTTTTTGTTATTCCAACAGATGAAGAAAGGGTATTTATTGAAGATACAGTTGCAGTTTTAAGTGGAAATTACAAAAGTCATGTTAGCTATGAATATACTTTTCAAAAGAAAAACTTTAAGCCACTAAAATAAATTTGGGTTTTTCTTAAAATTATAGATTTTGTAATTTGATTATAAAAACAACAAAAATTGCGTCTTATGGATTTATTTAATTTGACTTTTACTTTATAAATAAGTATAATTTGGCAGAAATTAAATAAAAGAGGTAGAGGTGCACACGTATAAAGTATTAACAATGATTATATACAAAGATGAAAAAAAAGTTGTAACAACAAATATAGTAAAAGCTCAAAGCAAAAGCGAAGCTAAAAAGATAATGATTGAGCGCTATAAAAGGTCTCCAAATGTATCTGAAATTTTGATAAATGAAGAAACTGATGTTATAAAAATATTATAAGAGGAGGTGTCATGTCAAGAAATATTGCATATATAGTCTCAGATGATGAAAGTGAAAAACTTATTCAAAAAGCAACTATAGATAGTTTTGCAAAACAAAACGGTTTTGATAATTTAGAATATTTCTACGAAAACGAAAAAAGTTATGTAAGCTGGAAAAATCGCGACTTAGGTAAGATTATTTTGCCATCTTTAGTTGAAGGTGATAATTTTATTGTTTCAGATGGTGCAAAATTGGGCAATTCAACACCTGAAACTGATGTGGTACTAATGTATTTTGCAGATAAACAAGTAAATGTTTACTTTGCAAAAATTCGTATGAAAATACTATAAATTTATATACAAATATACAAACGTAAGTTCATAATAAAAAAATTTGCATAATTTATAAAAAATACTTAAATTAAACAAAGGGGTATTAGTAATTTATGTTTAATGTTAGTATTGAAAGTATTATCATAGAAACTATTGTGTATATACTCATAAGTATAATAGTAAAAATCTTATTAAATGATGATGATGTAAAAAACATTAGGCGGATTTTGCTTTTAGGTTATTTGGTTTTTGCAAGCCTATTTGTTTCTATGATTGTTTTTATTGCTGTAAGTATAGCTATCGTACTGATTTCTATTGGCATAAGAAAAGTTTTTGAGTATTGATTACAACATAATAGCCGCATTATATGCATCGCAAATAGCAGCATGTACATCGTGTGGTCTTTTGCAGTCTCCAATATTAATTGTATCTATACAAAAATTAATTTTGTTTATTAAATCCACATTGGGCCTTCTGCCAAGCGCAAGTACAAGATAATCAAAAGTATATTTATCAAGTGTATTTTCGTGTTGAAAAATAGCTGTATTATTTTCAATATTTACCAATTGATGATCCAAAAATACCTTTATGTTTGAATGCAAAGACTCTAGGATTGGTAACCTTAAAACTTCTACAGTATTTTTAAGCAAACTATCTTCCATTTCAAAAACGCTCACACTTAATCCTTGGTTTGCCAAAAAATTCGCTGTTTCAAGACCCACAAGACCACCCCCAAGCACAGCAACACACCTTGCATCAAATGGCACTCCAAATTCTAACACTTCATCCGCTGTTAATGCATACTCATTGTTTAAAGCAAATTCTGGGATGTAGGGGGTTGAACCTGTTGCAAAAACCACAATATCTGGTTTTTCACTTTTTATTAATTCAGTATCTACCTCGATATTTGTGTAAACATCTATGTTTAGATTTTGAATCTCATATGTATAATAATCTATGATTTTTTTAAATTCTTGCTTGTATGGTGGTTTATAAGCTAAGTTTATTTGTCCACCAATTTTGGACTGTCTCTCAAACACTATACAATTTAAGCCTTTTTTCTTTGCAAACACGGAAAAAGCTAATCCTGCTATCCCAGCGCCTACAACCATAACCTTTCGTTTGTACATAAATGGTTGTTGAAAAACTTTTGATGAATATGGATTTGGGTTTATTAGACAAGACATTTGTTTTTGGGCCCCAATGTTTGCAATACATTCTTGATTGCAATTCAAACAAGGCACAACAGATCTTAACTGGCCATTTTGCCACTTTGTAGCTATTTTTGGATCAGCAATTAGCGATCTTGCAAGACCCACAAAATCCGTTTTTTCTTGTTCTATTGCAAGAGTAGCAATATCAAAGTCATTTAACCGATTGGCAGCAATAGTTGGTAGGTTTGTGTTCGCTTTTATTTGAGAGGCAAAATCCAGTAAAAAACCTTTTGGGTATATTGCGTTAGAAACATGAATAAAGGTCTTGATACCTGCAGAAACACTTATTAAATCTACACCGATATTTTTTAGTTCTTTAGCAAACATAAGCGATTCATTTAAATCAATGCCACCTTCTACAAAATCAGACGCATTGACGCGAACACTCAAAACTTGATCTTTTAACTTGTGCCTTATAGAACCAATTATCTCTAAGGGCAGCCTAAAACGATTTTGCAAAGTGCCACCGAATAAATCACTTCTTTGATTAAAATAACTACTCAAGAATTGCCCAAGCAACCACCCATGTGCGCAATGTATTTCTATTATATCGAAGTTAGAACTCTTAGCCCTAAGCGCTGCATTGACAAAACTGTTTTGAATGTCTTCTATGTCTAAAATGGTTAATTTATTTATAGTTTTTGATTTAACATTCATTGCAAGCTGTATGCCAGCTAAAGCGCCATTATTATGAATAACATTACTTATTTTAGACAAGCCGTCAATTTTATCATCGCTTTCTATACCTAATTGATTTGCAAACGATTTACCCATAAGATGCGCATATGAAGCTTCTATGATAATTGCTGCTAAATTTTCTCTTAATGCGTAATAATCTATGTTTTTTTGACTTACACTGCCATCGGAGTTTGCATAATTTGTTACAGTAGGCAACATTATCAATCTATTTCTAAATAAGTGGTTTTTTATAGAGTACGAAGAAAATAATACATTACTCATCTATTGACTTTAAAAAATCAAAAAAATATTGATCAAATAAGGCTTCATTTTCAAAATAAAAAGGATGGTTTAATCCCCTAAATGTGTGCAACACTGCATTAGGCATTACTGCCTTCAACATATTGCCAATTTCGGGATTAACTTTATCATCATTTGAACCCCACAAAAGCAGGGTTGGAATATTTAGATTTTTAAACGATTCAATCTCATTTTCAATCCACGCAGGAGCCGCTGCAACGATTGCCCTTACTTTTTGGGGATACCTCAGGGCATATTTTAGAGCAAACCCTCCACTCATTGAAGCTCCAAATAAAACAAAGTTGTCTAATTTTTTATACTCCACAAAAGTTTCTATAAAATCGACAGGTTCAATGTTATTTGACAAAGATTTGCCAAAACCTGGAAAATCAAATGCCAAGAAACGATATTTTAGATTGTACAGTCCAATTAAAGTATCGTTAAGCTTTAACCAATCACTTGCTGTATAACTTTTGCCATGCATAAAAACAATATCTTTTTCGCCTACTGGTTGTTTGATATAAAATACTTTTTTGCCTGCTATTTCTTCTTCTTTTTCAACAAAATACATAGATACTCCTAGTTAAAAATGATGGTTTTTACTAGTTCAATGTCATCAATTTTTTTAAGTAAATTAATAGCTTCTTGCGAAGGCTGAGTGTCAAGCTCTATAAATGACATTGCAAGTCCGCTTTTTTGTCTCGAAAGATGAAAACCTGCTATATTTATGTTTAAATTACCTAGTATTGTGCCAATTTTTCCTATAGTGCCCGGTTTGTCTTTGTTTATAATATACAAATATATCCCTTTTGGCGTTATATCTGTTCTAAATTCATCAACAAGAACAATTTTTTGATTACCATCTTCAAATAAAGTAGCACCAATGGTTTTAGTTTGTTTATCCGTTACGATTTTCATCAATATAAGATTGTTGTAATTTTCATAGTTTTTTGCTTTTGCTTCTGATACTATAATATCTAATTCTTTTGCAACATATGGAGCATTCATGTAAGAAACGCCGTCGCTCATGCTAAATTCTAAAAATCCTTTGAGTGCTGAAATTGTAAATGGTTGAAAGTTGAATGGTACATCAAAAGCTTTTTCTACAACATCTTCTTCAAAACGAGCACCCACCATTACGATATCTATCTGGCTTGGTCGCCCTTCTACTAGTTGAGAAGCAAGACTGCCCATCTTTTCTGCTAAATCAAAATAAAGCCTATGTTCTTTAGACATTTTATCCTTAATAAATGGAATATTGATTGCATTTTGATAAGGCCTTCCAAGTAGTGCATTTACAATCTGCTGAGCTAAAATAAGCGAAACATTTATCTGAGACTCATTGCTATTTGCACCAATGTGTGGTGTTACAAATACATTATCTAAATCAAGTAAAGGATTATCGGTGGCTGGTTCTTTTTCAAATGTATCTATGCCACACGCTGCTACTTTACCAGATTTTATGCTATCGAACAAATCTTTCTCGTTTATTATGCCGCCACGTGCGCAATTGATTAAAATTACACCATCTTTTGCTTTGTGTATTTCGGTTTTAGTCATCATATTTTTTGTTTCTTTGGTAAGAGGTGTATGAAATGTAATAATATCTGACTTTTCTAGGATTTCATCAAAATCTTCAACTAACTCTACGCCTAAATCCAATGCTTTTGTCTTTTTAATATATGGGTCATAAGTAATACATTTTGCGCCAAATGCTTTTGCCCTTTTTGCCACCTCGCTTCCAACATGGCCAAGACCCACAATGCCTAATATTTTACCAGATAGCTCAACACCCATAAACTTTTTTCTATCCCATTTACGCTCGTACTTTAAGCTATAATGCGCTGTTGGAAGTTTTCGTAATGCATTTAGTATAGTACCCATAGTTAACTCTGCAGCTGCTATAGTGTTGGCCCCTGGTGCATTGATTACAATTATCCCTTTTTTGCTAGCCTCAGCTATGTCAATGCTATCTACGCCTACACCAGCTCTGCCTATCACTTTTAACTTACCTGGATTTGCAAGCGTTTCTTTTGTTATTCGAGTACCACTTCGTGTTATTACAGCATCATAATTGCCTATTATTTGTGCTAACTCTTGTGGTGTTAAATTAAACTTTTCTTCGATTTCAATGTTGTTTTTTGTAATATAATCTAAACCTTCTTTTGCTACATGCTCAGTTACTAAAATTTTCATTAAGTTCTCCTTTTTTGCAGGGTTAGAGAAGGCAAGCCTCCTCTACCACCCTAAAATTTTGTTAACCGAATCAACTTGTTCTTTAACTTTTTCAACTGATAGCTTTAACAATGATTGCTCTTCCTCTGTTAATTTAAACTGTAAAATTTTCTCTACACCATTTTTGCCTATAACAACTGGGACACCCAAAAAATATCCTGAAATGCCAAACTCGCCTTCTAGGTAAGCTGCGCATGGCAGTACTCTTTTTTCATCAAATATTATAGACTTTGCCATCTCAACAGCTGCAGCTGCTGGTGTATAATAAGCCGAACCTGTTTTAAGGTGAGCCACAATTTCTGCCCCGCCATTTTGTGTTCTTTTTACTATTGCATCAATTTCTTCTTTTGACAATAGTTCTGTAATTGGCACACCACAGACATTTGCAAGTCGAACCAAAGGCAACATATAATCACCGTGTATGCCCATAACAATAGCATTTACATCTTTTGGAGAAACACCTATAGCATCAGCTAAGAAAGATTTGTACCTTGCTGAGTCTAATACTCCTGCCATACCAATAACTTTATTTTTAGGCAAACCAGACACTTTGTATGAAGTATAAACCATAGCATCAATTGGGTTTGTAACTACAACAACATAAGCATCTTTTGAGTATTCTAATGCTTTTTCTGTCACTTCTTTAACGATTTTAACATTTGTAGCAAGCAAATCATCCCTTGACATACCGGGTTTCCTTGCAATACCAGAGGTAATAATTATAACATCTGAGTCTGCAGTATCTTTATAATCGTTTGTTCCAACAATACTGCAAGATAAGCCAGAAATTGGTCTAAATTGCGATTGGTCAAGCGCTTTACCTTGTGGTATGCCTTCTAAAACATCAAGCAATACTACATCGCCTAAACCTTCAATTGCTGCCCAATGCGCTGCAGTTGCGCCAACATTTCCTGCTCCAATAACAGTAATTTTACTGCGTTTCATAAAAAGCCTCCTTTAAATTTTTTACTATTGTAATATTAATCATTTTTATGTATAATTCAAATTAGAACTTTTAAACGAGGTATTAGGAGATTTTATGGATACGGCTGATTTGTCGTTGCATCATGTAATTGTGTTTAATAGTGTAGCAAAATCACTTAATATGAGCAAAAGCGCTAAAGAACTTTTTGTCACGCAATCTGCAATTAGTCAAACCATCAAAGATTTAGAAACCAAGTTCTCTGTTAAATTATTTTTGAGAAAGAATAGGCGATTGTATTTAACAGAAGAAGGTAGGGAATTTTATTACTATACAAAAAAAGTGTTTGATATTTTAGAAGAAGCTAAATTATGTTTGGAAAATTTCAATGCATTAAAGAGAGGACGAGTATCCATTGGTGCAAGCATGACAATTGGTAATTATCTACTTCCAGAGCTAATTGTAAAATTCAAACAGGCATATCCAGACATAGATTTAAGCTTATTTATTGCTAACAGCACAGAAATAATAGAAAAACTCCGCACATCTGAAATTGATTTGGCTCTCGTTGAAGGCCTACCTTACACAAATGATAAATCGATCAAAATAACGCGTTTTTCTAAAGATAAGCTATCTTTTATTTGCTCACCTCAAAATAAACTTGCTTCTATGGAAAAGGTAGCGCTAAAAGACTTACTAAAGGAACAATTTATTATGCGAGAGCGTGGTTCTGGCACAAGGCAAATAATAGAAGCTGAACTTGCAAAAGCTGGAGTACATATTAAAGTGGCCTATGAATTTAACAATCCGGAGGCTATTAAAAATGCTGTGTCATGCAATCTTGGCATCTCAGCCTTAAGCGATCTGATAATAAAAAGCGAGGTTCAAATGGGCATGTTAAAAGTAATTCCTGTTTCAAATATAAAAATATATAGATGGTTTTATTTGATGAAAATAAACAGCTACAATAAAGCCCAAGCTGTATTTGAAAACTACTTACTTGATGCTTTTAAAAGTCAATCAAAGTGAGCAGTGTCACTATCTTTTAACAGTCCATTTTTTATTTCTGAAATTATATTAATTAAACTTCTGCGCGCCTCTAAATATTTTTGGTCTTCAAAATAATTTAAAGGATATATTGTTTCTACTGAATAAGGTTTTAGTCCTTCATCAACATTAACAAATGTAAATAAACATGAATCGGTTAAATTGCTAATCTTTTTCTCATAGCGCCCAACTCTTGATATCGTTGTTTCAACACATATAAAACTTTTATGCGTATATACTATATTACTTTTAAATTGTAACTTATCACCGATTTTTACGGGGCTTAAAAAATTCATTCGATTTACTGCCGCAATTACTGGTCTTTTTGTTGAAATTAGTTCTGCACACATTGTTGATAATTCATAAGATCTTCTTGCCAAATAACCGCCAAATATTGTTTGATTTGGATTTTTGTACACAGGAAACGTACGCTCCCATGAAGTAAGTGATAACTTGGATGCTAAAATACCATTAAAATCAGGATTTTCTTGAGATTTGTGTAGAGTTTCTAACAGTCTGTACTCTTCTAATGTTGGAGGTTGCCTTTCTAAAGCTTTTTGTTCAAGATAGTGGTTTTTTCTTTCTATAGCTTTTTGATATCTCCTTTTTTCCATATCATCCTTGTAATCTAAAGGGGGCAATTCCAAACTCACCCTGTTGTCTCTTGGTCCACGTCGTGCTACAAGCGTAAAATAGCATGTAGCAATATGCGTTTGTGGGTTTGTCTGCTCAATTCTTATGCCAACTTCCATTGAAGATTTTCCCACATAATTGATACGCGATTTAAATACTAAGTCTCTTGAAATCTCCGCTGGGTTTCTAACTATAATTGTATCTATTGCTGCCGTTACAACAACAGCATCTTCATAAAATTGTTTGATGTATAATCTTGCAGTATCAGCTGCTAAAGTATCCATAATTTCTAACAATAAACCGAATCTTATATTTGCAGGCAAATCTTCGTCTAACACCATAAAGTTGTTTTTTAAACTTGGGCTAGTACTAAGCGGTATTGTTTTTTCTAATGATAATTGGTTTGGTCTATTAAGAATAGACATGCTTTTTAGCCTCCATCTCCATTTTTACAATGTTATTATAAAAAAGTCCACGCAATAAAAATATATACCATTTGCTCTTTTGTCAACACAACTGCCAAAAATTATATAATCTTGTTATTTTTTAGTTGTTCAATATAACTATCGCTGTATTGCAAAAGGTTTTTTAATATGGCAGTTGTATGTTCACCCAAAAAAGGTGGAGCAACTGGTTCAGTAATATCTGAATATTTCATTTTAAGAGGCGAGCCTACAATTTTTGCTGTGCCAAAGTGGCCTTCAATGAATTTAACCATATCCCTTGCTAGTAGCTGTTCATCTTCAAAAACTTCTTTAATATTTTTAATATGACCTGCTGGGATGTTGTTAGATTGAAATAGAGTTACCCAATAATGTGCATCTTTAGTTATAAATATGTCTTGTAAGATGTTAGCTAGTTCTTTTTTATTTTTTACTCTATCTGAATTTTTTTCAAATTTTTTTTGCTTTAAAGCATCTTCGTTTAATAAGGTTACTATCTTTCGAAATTGCTCATCATTGCCTACAGCTAAATTGAAATACTTATCTTTAGCTTTAAAGGTTTGATATGGGACAATGTTGGGATGAGCGTTACAATAACGTTTTGGTATTTTATTGCTAACTAAATAGTTTGATGCTACATTTGCTAAAGCCGACACCGCACAATCGTATAGGGCAAGATCAATATACTCAGACTGATTTGTTTTTAGCTTTTTATACAGACTAGAAATAATCCTAATTGCAGCATACAAACCGGACACTATATCCAAAATTGCTACACCAACTTTCATAGGCTGACCTTTTGGACAACCTGTTATACTCATTAATCCGCTCTCACCTTGCATAATAAAATCATATCCAGGCAAATGACTCTTTGGTCCATTTTGGCCATAGCCTGTTAACGAACAGTACACGATGGATGGATTAATACGTTTAATATTTTCATAATCTAGAGAGTATTTTTTAAGCTCGCCAACTTTATAATTTTCTACAAATACATCGCACATACTAACTAAATCATGTATGATTTTTTGACCTTCTTTTTTCTTTATATCGACAGTGATACTTTGTTTATTGCGATTTACGCACAAAAAATAAGCACTTTGAGTGCCTAAAAAAGGTGGACCCCAATGACGCGTTTCATCGCCAATTCCGGGCCTTTCAACTTTTATCACTTGTGCGCCTAAATCTGAAAGAATCATTGTAGCATAAGGCATTGCAAGAACGCGTGATAAATCTAATACTTTGACACCTTCAAGTATTTTCATTTTTACCTTTTTCTAAAAGCTTCTATGCCTGTTAAATCTCTTCCAATAATAAGCGTATGCATATCGTCTGTGCCTTCATATGTGTATACAGACTCAATATTAGCAATATGGCGAATTGGAGAATAATCTAAGCTTATGCCATTAGCTCCAAGAATCTCACGGGATATTCTTGCGCAGTACCTTGCCGTTCTTACATTGTTTCTTTTTGCAAGAGAAATTTGCGCAGGTGTGGCTTTGTTTTCATTTAAAAGCTGTGATAATCTTAAACTAATAAGCTGGGCTTTTGTTATTTCCGTAACCATATCTGCAAGCTTTTCTTGAACTAGCTGGTAAGCTGCTATAGGTTCTTTAAATTGTTTGCGCTCAAGAGCGTAGTTGAGTGCAGTTTCAAAACAATCCATACTAGCTCCAATTGCCCCCCAAGAAATACCATAGCGAGCCATATTAAGACAAGAAAACGGCCCCCTTAGCCCTTCAATAAACGGCAATCGATTTTCTAGAGGTATTTTACAATCTGAAAAGGCAAGCTCTCCTACACCACCAGCCCTCATAGAACCAAGCTCATCTAAATCTTTTTGGTAAAAGCCAGACGTACCTTTTTCAACAATGAAACCCTTAACTTTGCCATCATCTGCGTCTTTTGCCCAAACAATAGCCACATCAGCAATCTCTGCCTCTGTAATCCACATTTTTGAGCCATTAAGAATCCATTTATCGTTAACTTTTTTAGCTGTAGTTTTCATGCTTGAAGGATCTGAACCTGCATCTGGTTCTGTCAGGCCATAGCAGCCAATTTTTTCACCACTTGCAAGCTTAGGCAACCAATACATTTTTTGTTCTTCGCTGCCATAGCGCCAAATAGGATACATAACAAGGCCTGTATTTACAGCTACAAAACTTCTAAGCGCGCTATCTATGCGCTCTACTTCTTGACATACTATGCCATATGTAGTGTAACTTGCTTGAGGACAATTGTATTTTTCTTCAATAAAACTGCCAAGTACACCAAGTTGGCCAAATTGACGGGCAATGTATCTAAAATCTAGTTTTTCTTGTTTATGCCATGCATTTTTTATGAGTGGCCTAATGTGTTCTTCCAAAAATTTTCTCAAAGAATCCCGAAGCAACTTATCCTCTTCGCTTATTAAATCATCAATTTTATAATAATCTACAAGCATAAAGCCTCCTTTTTAAGCTAAATACTTTTCGCCTATGCGTTCTAAAAATTCATCCATTGTACAATCACATATCAAATTGCCATGTTCAAGTAAATACACTCTATCTGAATGTTTAAGCGCAAAATATAAATTTTGCTCACCAAGTAAAATTGTAAGGTTCATTTGCCTATGCATATACTCAAGAGCTTTTGATATATCTTCAAGCACAACCGGTGCAAGGCCCAGTGTTGGCTCATCAAGCACAATCATCTTTGGCTTTTGAACCAAAGCCCTTGCAATAGTAAGCATTTGTTGTTCTCCGCCAGAAAGCGTGCTTGCTGGTTGTTTTTTTCGCTCAGACAGTCTTGGAAATATTGAGTAAATTTCTTCAAGTCTATGTTTAATTTCCTCCTTTTTCAATTTTTGTAATGCAATAGTCAAATTTTCTTCAACGCTCATATATTTGAATAATTCTCTCGTTTCTGGTACAAACGCTATGCCTAAATTGACAATATCAGCTGTTTTTAGATGCTTTATGGATTTGCCTTGCCATTTTACATCGCCTTCGTAGTTTAAGAAATTAAATATAGCCTTAAACAAACTAGTTTTACCAGCGCCGTTTAGACCCACTATTGATACAAACTGGCCTTCTTTTACAATCAAGCTTACATCTCTTAGCGCTTGTGCTTTGCCATATTTCAATGAAATAACATTAGCTTCAAGCAATACATTGCTTTCTAAGTCTAATTGTTTGTTGATCTCTTTAGTGGTTTGCGTTTGCTCACCCAAAAAAACCCTTTTTACTTCAGTATTTGATATAACTTCATCGGGTGTGCCACATGCTATAATTTTACCCGCATGAATTGCAACGATTCTATCAACTATATTTTTAACCGCTTTGACATTGTGGTCAACAAGAACAATAGAAAAATCCTCTTTTTTTAAATCCCTAATTAATTTAGAAAACTCTTCAACCTCTAAGTGGCTAAGCCCAGCAAATGGCTCGTCTAAAAGCAAGAGTTTGGGGTTTAAAGCCAAAGCTTTTGCAAGCTCCATCTTGCGCACTGTTCCAAATGGCAATTCGCTTGGGTATTTGTGAACAACATGCTCTAAACCCAACTTTTTTGCCACTTGCATTGCTTGTTCTTCAATGTCTTTTTTGAAAAACAATTGAAATTTATCTTCTAGAATGGCTAGTTTTATATTTTCTAAAACTGTTTGCCTGCTTAGGGGTCTTGAGTGCTGAAACATTACTGCAATGCCTCGTTTTATCCTCTCATGTATGCTTAAGTGTTGAATATCTTTTGATTCAAACTTTATTATACCGCTTGTAGGTTTGTGAAGTCCAATAATTAAGTGCATGATTGTGGACTTTCCAGCTCCATTTGGGCCTATCAATCCCAGTATTTCACGCTCATTAACCTCAAAGTTTACATTGTTTGCAGCATATATGCCGCCAAAGCGCTTTTCTAGATTTACAACTTCCAATAACGGCATTTAGCTTTTCCTCAAAAACAAACTTATAATACCATTTGGCAAAAATAGCAAAATTAACAACCCCACAATAGAAACAATTACGTAACTTAACTGGCCAATGGGTTGCAGCCATTGTCTAAACAGTATTATAAAAAAAGCTCCAAATATAGGTCCAATAATTGTTCTTCTGCCGCCTATTATAGCAGATATAATAACTTGCAAAACTACTGCGATTGAGACAACAAGGCTAACTGAAGCGCTCCCTAAGTAAAATACGAGCAATGCACCAGCTAAACCGCTAAATAAAGCGCTTATGCCAAATGCCAGTACTTTGTATTTTGTTATGTTAAAACCCAAACTTTCTGCTTCTGTTGGGTCTTGAGCTGATGCTTGAAGAATTAGCCCAATCGGCGATTTGGCAATAAGGAGCATAATACTCGCACTAAAAGCACAAAATGCTAGTGCAATGTAATAGTTTGTCTTTGAGCTTACAGATATAATACCTGGCACAGAAAGACCAATCTCGCCGCCTGTGTATTGCGCAAATATTGTTATGAATTGTTCTAAAAGCAAAACGCTAACAAGCGTAATTAAACCAAAATAAGGACCCCTAAGTCTCAAAGCGGGTGCAACCAGCACAAGACCAGATACAATAGCAGCAACTACTCCAAGTACTATGCACACAGATAGCGGCAGCTGCGTGTTAATGTTTAAAATGGCTGCAGTGTATGCGCCAATTCCTATCTGAAAAGTAGAGCCGAAATTTACTTCTCCAGAATATCCAAACAGCAAATCCCACGACATAGTAAACACAGCAAAGTACAATGCAATGGTAAATACACCAATAATATATTGGGATGCTATTTGCGGCACAAATAGCAATATTAAGAAAATTATTATTCCAATAATTATAGTTTTATCGTTTAAAATATTTCGCATGTCTAAAACCTACCAAACAAACCTTTTGGTTTAAACATTAATATCAAAACAAGTATTATATAAGCTGGTATTGATGTGTATGCGGGCGAAATTAAGTACGCAGTCATAGTTTGTATGTAGCCGATTAAAAAAGCCGCAGCTATAGAGCCTGTAATATTGCCCAAACCACCAAGTACCACAACAGAAAAAGCAAGCCCTGTAAGAGATGGGACACTTTCTGCGCTTGCTCCCAAAAAAGAAGCAAGTAATGCGCCAGAAATGCCTGTTAAAAGCCCATACACGCCCCACAGTAAAATATAAACCTTTTTAATATCAATACCGCTTATGGCAAGACCATCATGACTCATAGATGCTGCAAGCAAAACTTTACCTGTTTTTGTTTTGTTTATAAAAAGCCACAGCGCAATAAGTATGGTAACTGATAAAAAAGACAACAGTATCTCATTATACGTAATATTCATCCTAAATAAATGCAATACACCTTTTATAAAAGGAGGTACAACGACAGGGTTTGAGCTGAAAAAATAATCTAGCAATTCTTCTATAATCATAGACCATAATAGCGTAGCAGTTAATATAAAAATTTCTTTTTCCGCATGTGGTATCTTTTTGGATTTGTCTATGGGGTTTATAATCAAAACAAACAATAAATATGAAACAATAATTGAAGCCAAAATGCCAACACACATGCCAAACGCCAGAGGTAATTTAAAATGGCTTATAAAAAACCATGACATTATAGCGCTAAGCACTAAATAGGCGCCGTGGGAAAGGTTAAGCACGCCTGCTGTGCCAAATATCAATGAAAACCCCACAACTCCCACGGCGTAAATTGAGCTTATAATAAATCCATCAATCAAAATTTGCCAAAAAAGATTCATTTCTTAACAAATGATGGCAAGATAACTTTGCTCGTTGCTGCATTGTTTGGCCATACAGTTTCTAGCTTTCCATGTTGCCATTGAAGCATAACGCCTGTTGCATAATTTGGACCGTATTTTATTCCATGGGCAAATGGACTTTCTTTTCCATAAAATTCAATATGCCCCATAACGCCAATATAATTTGTGGCTTCAAGTGCTTTAACAAGCGCATTTGAATTTGTTGTTTTTGCTTTGCTTATAGCATTTGCTAGCACATATATAGCATCGTATGTTGTATAGCCGCCATAGGCTGGTGTTATGCCATATATCTTTTCATACTCTTTGACAAAGGGTATTGTTTTTGGCGTAATAGGCGCTGGTGAGCCTTCTGCCTGACTAATAATGCCTTCTGTTGCTCCATTGCTTTTTTTCCAAAAATCCGATGTACTTGCCTGTGCATTAATACCCACAATCAAAAAAGGATATTTTGCCTCATGCCACTGAACAGTTTGCTGCAAGCCTGTATGAGCCCAACCGGTAACTAGCAAATCTGGGTTTTTTGCCTTAATATCTGAAAAGATTGGTGTAAAATCAGTCGTATTTGGCGCAAATCTCATATGGCCTACAACGTTAATGCCACTTTGAGGTAAACATTTTAGATATTGTGCATCTAATGGTTCAGTCCATGCTGCGTTTTCGCTTGCAACATAAGCAGTTTTGTAATGGTACTGTTTTACTAAGTCTTCTCGTATAAAATTACATACAGTTTGAGCCATTTCAGTTGCATTGTATTTTAATTGAAACACATATTTGTACATATTATAGTTATTATGTACCATTTGTGTAATTTTCGGATCTGCTGCTCCTGTTGTTATGTATATAGTGTGCAATCTTGCAGCCCATGGTTCTAGTGAGAGCGCTACTTCGCTTATCCAACTACCTACCACAGCCACTACATGATGGTCATAAACAGCCCTTTGGAATGCTTGTACAGCATCTGTAGCTTTCATATGGTCATCGTAAACAAATAGTTTTATTGGTCTACCGTCAATACCGCCTTTTGCATTAATTTGCTCTGCAGCAAGTTTTGCTCCATTAACAATAGAATCACCTACAAGTGTGCCCTCTTCTGCAATAATGCCAATATTAATAGGTTCAGCCGCAAATACAATTTTTGGCAAAAAAATAAAAGAAAAAACAATTAACCCAATTAACATCCTTTCAAACTTAAACTTTGCCATTTCTAACCTCCTTTTAATAAAATTTTTAAGTGATTTTACCACTGTAAATTAATATTGTCAATAAAATTAAAAACTTAATTTTTGATTGACTTTTTCCAAAAAAAATATATAATTGATAACTAATGAAATTAAAAGGAGGAGGGTTTTATGTTTCTGAAAAAATTCTTACTTTTTTTCGTTGCGCTATTTGTTACGTTGATTTTTAACAACTCTGCTAGTGCAAAAATTGCAATCCTATCTACTCAACAGTTAAATTCCCTGCTGCAGACAAATAAAAGTAATATCATTATTGTTGATACAAGAAACAAAGTAAATTATTTAAGCGGTCATTTGCCTCAAGCAATAAACCTAACAGAAAATCAAGTATTTGCAGCAAGAGATAGTGAAATAGGCTTAATGCCATATAATCAAGAATTGGAAAAGATTTTTTCCGAACATGGTTTTAAAAATAATGCTACATATGTTGTATATTCAGGTGAAAACTATGATAATGCTGCAAATTTCATTTCAAGGGCAACATGGGTAATAAGCGCACTTAGTTGGGCTGGTGTTAAAAATATATATTATATGGATGGTGGTTTCGAAAAATGGAAAAGTGAAAAGTTACCAATAGCCAAAGGCAATTATGTTTTGCCAAAATCTCATTTTATAATAACATATAACCCAAGCAACATACTAGCACAAAAAAGTTTTCTTCTCTGGGCAATAAACAATGAAGATACTATGCAAATAATTGATTCAAGGCCAAGAAATGAATATTTAGAAGGCCATATTAAAGGCGCAAAGTGGTTATATGCTGGTGACTTTTTAGAAAAAGTTAACAATTATTGGATTATAAAACCAAAAACGACTATAGAAAATTTGTTTACAAAAGAAAATATAGATATAAACAAACCTTCGATATCATACTGCCAAAGTGGTCATTACTCTAGCGCATTCTGGTTTATAGCTAATGCAATGTTCGATAAACAATCGGTATGGAGTTTTTGTGGAACCTTTACAAATTTACAAAAACAAAATAAAATTCCTATAAATATCGGACCGATTTGCTAAAGTCCCATAATTAATTATGGGACTTTAGCAACATTAAAGTCATTTTAATATTGATAATAATAAATTTGACCAATTGCCAAATTACGCAAGTCCTCAAGAATTTCGTAAAAGTGGTGGGCTTTGAAGCAAAAAAAGCCTGTTCATAAGGTTTTCTTTCTTCTATCATTTTACCTCCTATTCAGGTAACACAAACCACAATGGTTTTAATTTTGCTTTATAAATAAACGCGTAATGCAGTAATAATTTAATCCAATGACCTGCAAGACCGATTTCGCCAAAAGTATATGTTAAATCTCGGCCATATTCTGAGTATTTTTCAAAATCAGGCACAATTGGGTATACTGTAATAGACGCAGCAGTGCCAGCAAACAATCCAGCGCCAGTTGAAGCTACACATGCAGCACCAATTTCTGCCATAGACGCGGTATGTTTTGGTGTTGTATTTCCATTTTTAATCATGTCAACAATATTTAAAGCACAAGTTCTACCTATTATAGCTGATGGCATGCCAGTGCGCGGAGCTGTTGCAAAAATTGGTATCCCACTAGCACTTTCATATGGCTTTGAGATAGCATGTGGTGGCGCAAATGCTATGCCTGCTGCAAATATATTTTTATACGTTGGGTTCTGGTATGTTTTTGGCCAGTCAGAGGCTTTCCAGTTTTCATAAGGTTTTTTATTATAATCTGCGTCAACCTTCATAAAACCATTTGGTGCAAATAAGTTTTGTGTTATATCTTCATTGAGTTTATTATATGCCTTTAAGCCAACACCAGCAAAGGGCGGAATAAGCATTGCAAAATCAAACTCAATTTCTCCCTTGGCCCCACTTAGCGTCTCATAGTACGCTTTATTTGGATCAACTCTATATATATGAGACCTTTTTATCCAAGAAATATTTCTTTCTGTAAATAGCGATTCAGTAAATACTTTCGTATGTGTGATATAGCCGCCTTTTTTTATATGAGCGCCTCCCATACCAAAATCGCCCAATTCATATTCATTTGTTATAAAAATGATTTTAGCTTTATCTTTAACTTTCTCTTTTTTTAGAACAAAATCTAGATTAAACACATATTCAAAAGCAGCTCCTTGACAGGTTGATTGACCATGTCCCGTGCCAATTAGAAATGTGGTTATTCTGCCTTCCTTCATATTTTCGATTGTTTTTTTAAGCTCATAAGCTGTTTGCTTTGCATGCGACGCGCTGCACACAGATAAAGAGTTTTTATCTGGACCAAGACCTTGTGTGGCATCAAAATTAAGTTTTGGTCCTGTTGCATTTATAAGGTAATCATAGCTAATATTTTCATGTTTTCCCATAAGGTCTTTGCTAGTATATTCAATTTCAACAAATGGCTGATTGTTATCTAAAGAGCCTTCTGGATAAATTGCTATTGCTTTTGCTTGTTTAAAGATTATACCAAATTTTTTATATACCGGCCCAAGTTCAAATGTTACATCTTCTAATTCCATTTCCCCTACGCCAACCCAGATATTAGAAGGTATCCAATTCCATTTACTATTTGGCGAGATCACTACTACTTCGTGCTCTTTTGGTAATAATTTTCTAAGGTATGATGCAGCAGTATGACCAGCTATACCAGCACCTAACACTACAATTTTTGACATAGCTCCCCCCTTTTTAAAAAATAACCAAAAATAAAAACCAACTTATTTAACATCTATATTAGTTTACTTCTATACTAAAGAATTTTAATTGTCAATATATAACTAAATAATAATCATAATTAAAAATATTTAAAAATTCATTTAAACAAGACCTGAAATTTGATAGTAAATTCTTAACAATTTTGTCAATATATTAACAATTTTGTAAATACTATCTTCAAATATACGCATTTATTATTATGCTTATGCTTTGATAACGGTATTGGAATACTTTATGCTAATGTGTTGGCATCTTGTTTTGTAGGGAGGGTGTATGAAGAAGTTAGAGGCAATCATCAAGCCTTTTAAGCTTGATGAAGTGAAAGAAGCTTTATTGTCAGTAGGCATTGGCGGGATGACTATTGTGGAAGTAAAAGGCTACGGAAGGCAAAGGGGACATACGGAAATTTATAGAGGAGCAGAGTATATAGTTGATTTTATACCCAAAGTTAAAATTGAAGTGGTTGTAAAAGACGATCAATTAGAACTGGCTATAGAAAAAATTATTGAACACGCAAAAACAGGCAAAATAGGAGATGGCAAGATTTTTGTTTACAACGTCGATAAAGCAATCAGAATCCGAACGTTAGATATAAACGAAGATGCCCTATAGGAGGATATATGAAGAAAATTTTATTTACCTTTTTTTGGATATTATGCATACCTGCATTTGCATTTGCAGCTTCACCCAGTCTAAATTCTGGTGATACTGCATGGATGTTAACGTCTAGCGCTCTTGTCATGCTTATGACTCCAGCAGGACTTGCTTTGTTTTATGGAGGGATGGGAAGATCAAAAAACATGTTAAATACAATAGGCTTATCTTTGATTGCTTACGCAGTTGTAAGCATTGCTTGGATGCTATGGGGGTTTAGCTTTGCTTTTGGTCCAGACATAGATGGAATTATCGGCTCAAGCAAGTATTTGTTTCTTGAGGGCGTAAGCGGCAGTAGTATCTTTCCTGGAACAACTATACCAACATTTGTATTTGCATCATTTCAAATGACATTTGCAGCAATTACCGTAGCTTTGGCAAGCGGTTCTGTAGTTGAGCGCGTAAAATTTTCTTCCTGGATATGGTTTAGTTTGTTATGGATGAGCTTTGTATATGTGCCAATAGCTCACTGGGTATGGGGCGGCGGCTGGTTATCAAAACTTGGCGCTATTGATTTTGCAGGCGGCACTGTGGTACACATCAACGCTGGTGTTGCAGGCTTAGTTTTTGCGCTTATGCTTGGCAAAAGAAAAGGCTATGGCAAAGAAGCAATGCCTCCTTCTTCTGTGGTTTTAACAATTTTAGGCGCGGCGCTTTTATGGTTTGGATGGTTTGGGTTTAATGCAGGAAGCGCAGGCGCAGCCAATGGATTGGCAGGAAGCGCTTTTGTTGCAACCAACACTGCAGCGGCAATTGGCGCTTTAAGTTGGATGTATTGTGAATGGATTGCAAATAAACACCCTACAATGCTAGGCGCAGCAAGCGGCGCAGTAGCTGGCCTTGTTGCTATAACGCCTGCAAGCGGTTTTGTAAATCTAGGCGGTTCGTTAGTTATAGGATTTATTTCTGGTATTGTGGGCTTCTTAGGCGCTGGAGCGATAAAGAGATTTTTTAAATATGATGATTCTTTGGATGCTTTTGGCGTTCATGCTCTAAATGGCATATGGGGCGCTTTGGCAACAGGCATTTTTGCAGATCCTTTGATAAATGCAGCGGGCAAAGGATTAATCTATGGAAACCCAAAGCAAGTGCTTATTCAGGCAATTGCTGTTGCGGCAACTATTACATATACAGCAATAGGCACGTTTGTTATAGTAAAAATCGTATCGTTGCTAACAGGCGGCATAAGGGTCGATGAAGAAACAGAAGTGATGGGGTTGGATCTAGCTGTGCACTCTGAAAAAGGCTTTGATTTATAAGTCTAAGTAAAGCTAGGGAGGTAATAAAATGAAAAGAACGCTTGTTTTAGCAATTATATTTTGCTTTGTTAGTATAAACGCTCATGCTTTTGATCTCAAAACAGGCATTGGCAATATAAATATAAATGGCACATTATCTGGCTATAGCATACTTACAGATAATGCAAACAAGGCTGGCTCTTTTGATACAAATGGTGAAGACAAGCATGTAAGATACGATATAAGCAACGCTTTAATCAATGTTTCAAAAACAACAGGCTTAGTCCGATTTAACGTTTTT
>JABEBW010003311.1_pt1 | contig 52275 bp, 54 predicted proteins | sample 7245961 | NCBI WGS metagenome assembly JABEBW01 (sample SAMN14506364, study PRJNA622280) | hot springs metagenome | biome: hot spring [ENVO:00000051]|acidic hot spring [ENVO:00002120]; feature: spring [ENVO:00000027]|sediment [ENVO:00002007]; material: sediment environment [ENVO:01001048]...
GAAGAAAAATGGATACCTAGGTTTTATAATACCATCAAAGTTTATCAATGCATATTATGGGCTAGGCTTGAGGAATCTAATTAGTGAAACAAAGTCCTTGTATAAGCTAATTGACTTTAAAGACGTACAGATATTTGGCGACGCAGCCAACTACACCTGCATACTGTTTCTTAAAATCTATAAAAACGATGTCTTTTCCTACATCTTTCCGAAATCAACTGACACATTTACAATTCAATCTGTTTCCAATGTGGACACATTCCAAGAATACAAATTACCACTTCCCAAACCAGACCATCCGTGGATTCTATCCGAGAACAAAGTAAGCGAATTAATAAGAAAGCTTAGTAGAAAAGGAATCCCCCTGGAAATCATTTCAAAAAATATATTTCAGAGTTTAACGACAAGTGCAGACGGTATATACTTTGTACAAGTCGAATCAGAAACAAGAGATACGGCTAAAATAAGGAATATAAAAAATAATCTGGAATTCGCTGTGGAAAAGACAATTCTCAGGAAACTATTGAAAGGCAAAGACATAAGGAGATGCTCTGTGGATTGGAAGGGGTCTTATGTTGTGTATCCTTATTTAGTAAAAGATGACAAAGCCTCTTTAATCACACTATCCGAAATCAAGGATCGGTATCCTCTTGCTTATGAGTATTTCAAACATTATGAACTACAATTGAAGACTAGGGAAGATAACAAACTCAAAGATGATGAGAATTGGCATCAATACATATACCGGAAAAATCTTGAAAAATTTGAACAAAAGAAAATTGTAACCCAGGTTCTTGCGTCTAAAAATACATTTGCAATAGATTTGAATGGAGAGTTTTATTTTGTCGGTGGTGATAATGCCGGTGGGTACGGAATCGTACTAAACGACAATAATCAGAATATGTACTATTTTGTGCTAGCTCTTCTTAATTCTAATGTTCTGGAATTTTATCTAAAAAACATCAGTACACCTTTCAGAGGTGGATATTTCTCTTACGGAAAGCGATTCATTGATAAATTACCACTGCTGATACCAAAAGACTCAAGATTTGATTCAGTTTCATCACTGTCTAAAGAACAAATGAACATTTCAAAGAAAATGCGGAACTTCCCTAATACAGACGAAAGAGACCTTTTGGAAAGAGAGTATGATAAAAGATGTCAAGAACTGAATCAAATGATTTACGAAATATATGGGCTTAACAAATTAGAAATAACACTTCTTGATGATCGATTATGTCAATAGAGTTAATTATTTTAAAAATTGCCCACGAGATATATAATTTCATCAACAGTATTCTGGGATTTCCATGGATTTCAGCAGTTGTTCCAAGTGCTTATATACCGTATCTTGCACCAATTTCATTGATTATAGCGGGTTCTCTAGCTGAACGTCACTACGTTGGAAGAATACCTATTTTCACAAATACCATTGCATTGAATGTCCTGTTCTATTACTCCCAATCAAATTTTGCATATTTCGGTACTTTGTTTTTATCAGTTTCTGAATGGTATGCTAATATTGGCCTAATAATGGGGCTTATTGCTGTTATGTCCTATGCTTCAAACGGAAAACGAAGTAAGACCTATTACACGATTGCTTGGGCCTACTCATCAATAGTGGTTGGCTTATTGATTGCTATCTTCTATGCATACCCTTACCTTTCTTAATGCAGAGTTATTCTTAAATGCACCCTTATAGCTTAGAAAGCCACCAGAATATTTTTTTTTGAATATTTGTTGAAATCCAATAAGGTCTACTAAAATTGTCGAAATGAGGTATTAAAATCACAACTTTTTTTGGTCTTATCTATATCCCCACGTATACAATGGGCCTGGCCGGATTTGAACCGGCGATCTTCTCCGTGTGAGGGAGACGTCGTAGCCACTGGACCACAAGCCCTCTCTTCGGTATTGATCTCATGGATATAGATTTTTCAATCCTGAACGCAGGTCATAAATTATCGGCTTTAGGATAAAAATTATTAACATAAAAACGATATTTGAATGTGCCGGTAAAACAGCTGACGCTATTTGAGGAAGAGCCCGAAGAGATAAAATGCAAATTTTGCGATATAATTTCGGGCAAGACAGCGTCAGAGATCGTCTATTCCGATGAGAACTTCGTGGCATTTCTGGATTATAAACCTCTGTTCAAAGGGCACACCCTCCTTGTGCCCAGAAAGCACTTTGCGGACATTTACGCCATGGATGATTTAACGCTTTCAAAAATGATGAAGACCGTTACAATTATCTCTATGGCTGTTGAACGTGCAACGGGATCAGATGGCACGTTCATAGCCATCAACAACAAGGTCAGCCAGAGTGTCCCTCATGTGCACGTTCACATAGTACCGAGAAAGCACAAGGATGGACTGAAGGGTTTCTTCTGGCCCAGGCAGTCCTATTCAGAGGGTGAGGAAAAGGACTACGCGGACAGGATAAGGCGTGAAGTACAGGCCCTGATCGATACTAAGAGAGCATAGCCATATTTTTCATATAGTAAACAATTAACCTGTGTGGCGAAATTATACCCTTTGTTCGTCGGAAGCGCATCATTTTTCCTCAGCTACTATGTGAGGCTCTCATGGACAATCCTCTCCGTCTACATGCCATTCAAGCCAACCGTTGCGCAGGAAGGCTTCGCCTTTGCCATATTCTTCGTCGGATACGTGATAGTGCAGATACCTTCCGGTTTCATATCGGATAGGTATTCTGGGGGCATCGTGATATCGCTTTCCCTGATAGGCCTGGCAGTATCAGCAATTATGTCTGCACTGTCCCCGGATATAGAATGGGAATACGTTTCCAGCCTGATTATGGGTCTGACCGCAGGATGGGTTTACCCTGCATCCATAAACGTCATGAATCATTATTACCGTGAGAACAGGAGTGTTTACATAGGATACTATAGTATAGCCTGGCCTCTGGCCATAGTTCTATCCGGATTCATGCTACCATATCTTGCGCTGAAGATCGGCTGGCAGTGGGGTTACTATTCTTCAGCCATCGCATCGATCGTAATAGCGATCATGGCATTCAGTCTGAAGACAGAGCATTCAGGGTACAGCATCGATCCTAGCCTCATAAAGAACAGAGATGTTCTGCTTCTCTCATTTGGAGGCTTTCTCTTCTTCATATCGTACTGGTCCCTTACGCTGTATGCCTACAAGTATTTCGTATCGATAGGCATAAGCCCAGTGATTTCCGGATTCGTATTTTCCTCAATGGCCATAACAGGGCTGTTCTCAACATCCCTTTCTGGATACATAATATCACGGATCGGGACAAAAAACGCTGTTGTCATATCCCTTGTAGCCTACGGGATCATAATATTGGCGTTTTCATTTATTCGAAATGCAGTTCTTCTGATAGTCATATCGCTAGTGATGGGATTCTTCAGGTTCATCATAACGCCCGGAAATTCCGGCCTTTCCATAGAAATAGGAAGGGAAAGGGCAGGAAGCGTTTCTGGCATAGCCAACATGTTCTGGCAGTCCAGCGGGATCGTCGGGCCGATCGTGTCCTCTGCACTTATCCTGGATGTGGGATTCAGGAATCTATGGATAGTCCTGGCCATAATGGTATTCCTATCCACGTTCCTGTACCGTGGTATAGCAACTTCATTCCATACAACAGCTCATCATGGAGATATCCCTCAGAAATGACTGCGCTGCAAGCTTTATGCCTTCATTGACCGTCGGGAACACATGTGGCGTATCTATGACATCGCCCACAGTCATGCCTGCATGGAGGATCGCTGATGCCTCGTTTATCATGTCCGCTGCGTTCTCTGCAACGATCTGTATCCCAATTATTCTGCCCGTTCCCTGTTCTGCTACTATCTTTATCATCCCTCGATCATTCCTCAGTATCCTCTCCTTGGGCACGTCGGTGGTGTATATCGATCTGACATCGTAATTCAAGCCGGCCTTAAGGGCCTCATCCTCCGTGTAACCAACTGACGCGTATTCCGGACTCGTAAATACCGCAACTGGAAAACTATTCAGATCGACGCTTATGCCCGCATGATCGAACATGTTCTCGGCAGCTATGACACCTTCCTTCGATGCAAGCGTTTCAAGCTTCAGTCTCTGCTTGACCACATCGCCTGCCGCGTATATCTTCCTGTTGGATGTCCTGAGAGTGCTGTCAACCTCAATGCCGTACCTGTCATACTTCACGCCTGTCTTCTCAAGATCCAGATCGGCATTCGGCGATCTTCCTGTGGCTACGAGGATCTCGTCAGCCTCAATCTCATGCTGAACACCATTTTTCTCGAATCTAACGATCTTCTTACCGTTCCTGACTGAGACATCTTTAACCATGGATGAAAGTGAGAATTCAACACCGTCACTGGCCATGGCATCCATTACCATCTGCGCCATGTCCTTAGATATGCCAGGAAGTATCTGATCCGCTATCTCAACTATGTGCACCCTGCTTCCAAGCCTTGCAGCTGCCTGGCCTATCTCAGATCCAATGGGCCCGCTGCCTATTATGACAAGACTCTCTGGAATTCTTTCCAGGGCCCAGAACTCGTTGCTTGTTATGTATCCAGCATTGGCAAGCCCGGGCACTGCTGGTATGGATGGCCTGCTTCCCGTAGCTATTAACACGTTGTATCCGAACAGTTCCTGTCCGTCATCCAATTTAACCCTGCGATCTCCCGTGAAGACTGCGCGTGATCTGTAAAGGTCTATGTTTTCATATCCAGAGATCACCGCTTCATACTTGTTGTGCCGTTCCTCGTCAACAGCCATCCTTATGAAATCCATCACTTCGCCAGTCTCAACTGCGTATGTGGCCTTTAAACCGGGATACCTCGGCTTCGCTATGTACTTCAGGTTCTTCGCAGCTGAGATGAGCATCTTCGAAGGGACGCAACCAACGTTAACACATGTTCCGCCAAGCGGCCCTGTGCCGACCATCGCTATGCTGGCCTGCCCAGACGTTATCTCCGACGCTTTTATGGCTGCTGAGAATGCTGCAGCGCCGTACCCTAAAATGAGAAGATCGTACTCCTTACTCAATCTTTCTTACCTCCCCTCTGTACCTTGTAACCTTGAATACCCGGGCATCCTCCAGTTTTTCAGGCGAAATCTTGCTTTCGTCTATCACCACCTCAGCCCTCTTTTCCGGCAGGGAAACCTCTGCACTGAGGACTCCGTCCACGCTTTCCAGACCATTTTTAACGGTGACAGCACAATCATCGCATGTCATTCCGTATATCTTCATCTCAACCTTCTTCATAGTTGTATATTGGATTAAAATATATAATCAATAAAGTAAAAAAATCCTTACCTTAAATGGACTTGGAATGTTTTTAAGAAGTGTTGTGTCATTGCCGTTTGTTCCATTTTTCTGTGGACAGCTGATGGCTGGTGTGATAAACGTGGCAGAAGACAGCACAAAGGATATAAATAGGCTGATGGGTTTTGCGTACTTCCTAATTATCTTCGCAGTAATAGTGGCCATCAGCCTTGTATTCAGGGTAGCGCTGCTTGCGCCTCCCTTTGCCGTTTCGGCCTACCTCATTACGGTGGCCCACAGAGGCAAGTATTCCATGCCTGAATCCGTACTGATATCGTATATCGCGGTTATATTGATAACAACGGCTTTTCACCTTTCAATTGGCGTTGGGCCGATTTCACTGTATTTAACGACACTTGCTGTGGCTGCCATCATAACTTTCACGAAGTATAGCCATCCACCCGCGATCGCTCTAGCAATATTCTCTTTCATTGTGCATTCGGACGTTATCTTTGCAGAGTCCAGCCTGATCATAGTTGCCGTACTGGTTGTATCCGATATTCTCATTCATCGTACATTAAGGGGGAAGAATTCGCTCTCTTAAAGAGCGCAGTATATTCGCTTTTCAAGAAGCCTGTTCTCAAAATAAGTGTATAATTTGTGAACGTAAAAACGACGCTTCGATCAAACACTTGCTGTTAGATAGAAAAAACGCTACGTGGTGTGCATCTGTATTTTTTTCAATTGCAATCTTCTGTGCATTCTCCAGGAATTTTATGCTTATCATCTTGAGCCAGATAAATACTGTTCTTATGCAGGCTTTATCGGTATGATCGTGAATGTGAGTATGAACATTATCAATGAAACTACGCCCAGCGCTATGTCAAGCCCCGATATCTTGGAATAATCGTTTAAAGCTGGTGGATGAACGAGCCCGGTGAATATCACGAAGATGGCGATTATCCACCATCCAGTATAGAAGAAACCTATGGCGAACAGGAAAGCGAGAAACACGTACGATAGTATGTTGGCCCTGCTTCCCAGCACACCGCGGACTATGTGGCTTCCATCCAGCTGGCCCGCAGGTATGAGGTTCATTGCTGTCGCGAACATGCCGACCCAGACCGCAAATACCATAGGAAATATTGGCCCTGTGAAATTTGTGTTGAGACCAAACAGGTGGTATATCAGCGGAAACGTCACCTTGAAGGGAATGTATGCTGGGGGGATGGGCTTTACAACATTCTGAAAATAATCTGCAACGAAGAGCAGCGGAAGGGCAGTAATAAATCCGGCTATTGGCCCTGCGGCGCCTATCTCCGCCATTGCCTTGCGGTTTGGAAGCGGATCCCTGAGCGATATGAAAGCGCCGAATGTGCCTATGCCAACTGGAAACGGTATGAAAAACGGGAGTGAGGCCTTGACATGATGCTTTCTGGCGACCAGGAAGTGAGCGCTTTCATGTATTCCGAGTATGAGAAGCAGCGGAGCTGAGAAGAACAGGAAACCGTAGCCCCATAGCCTAAGCTCGTAGTATGCACCCTTTGGCACGAAGTTTATAGAGTACTGCGAACCCACATACATTGTGGAGAGTATGGTGGCGACGAGAAGTATCAAGTTCACTATATTGCCAAAATAACGCTGCTTCGGCCTCTTCGTCACCTGTATTATGTTTTCTCCGTCCCTTATCACCATCGGTATGAAGCCATGGTCAATGAGATCCCTGCGTATGTAATCGAAGGCGTCGTCTATGTTGGGATTATCGCTGTCAAAGAAGTAAAACTTGACTGAGATCGGATCCACGATTATATCGTATACATTTATCCTTGACGTGACCACAGAGACAACGTATTTTAAATCCTCATTCTGAACCTTGATGGTCTGCTCCATTTATCATTACCTGATCGTTATATATCTTCCCCGGAAGTAACGAGATGCAGTCACGTTTCCTGCACTCTGACCCTCCGGGGAACTCTTTGCCCGCCTCTGATCGGATTATCACCGAAAGCTACACCACATATTCTCAATTCGAGGCCCATGGCAAGGCAACCTCTAGTCTCACGTCGTCGTTACCACTCACGGCTCATGGAACTAGATGATGAGACAATCCAATATTAAAAATTGATTTAATTACTTTTACATTGCCCGTGGATATCTTCATTTATAAGGATAATTAGACCTTGTGCGTCTCAGATCGTACCGAGACTGAAAATGCTTTCTGGCCCATGGCTGAGATCAGGATGAGCAGGGCCATTGAGATCACGGTTATGGTGACAGCTGACATACGAACGTATCCGATCAGATAGATCAGCGTTGGCACCATGAAACCGTTTATGGCAGAGAAATTCATTGACGGCCCTATCTTCTCCGGGCTCAGGTTTTCATCCCTTAAGAACCCGGGAATTACCGCATTTACCGCCAGGCCAAAGACGGTAAACACGATCGCAGCATAGAAGTTGAGGAACAGGAATGCGAATACAGATAACACCATAGATATGGACGCTATGGAATAGACGGATCTCTTAAATCCGTAGCGCTTGGCAATTACAGGAAATGCCATATAAGCCGGTACCGCGAGGAAATATGCAATTTCTGACTCAAGGAACGCCTGCGATCCGAAGATCTGCGGCACTATCTGCAAAACGAATGCAGGTTCGAAAGCCAGAAAGTAAATCAGGAACCCATACAGGGAGAAGTTGAAGCCTGAAGCTATGACATGGCCTATGCTGACTTTTCTGAGGAGCATCCCGAGAGCGGAGATCGGCAGCGCTACTGCGCCTGAAACCAGTGCATATCTGTAGGGCAGTATGGCGGAAACCATGGCTGCGAGTATCCATCCTATTGCCCACCCTCCCGTGGTGAGGCCGATTATGTGCTGCTTTCTTGTTCGGACTGCAACCTCCACGGCAAATGAAGTTGATATGCCGAAGGCCACTCCAATGAGGAATCGCATGATTATCATTATGGGAACACTGTCTAGAAATGACATGTAGGCCGAGATAAGTCCGAGCGCTGACATTGAGACGGTGAACGGCGTTCCCAGGTACTTGAAGCGCGAATACATATAGGCTCCGATGAACCTACCTATGTATGGAGAACCAATTATAATGAATGTTGTATAATATGGTATGTTCAAACTTTTTGATATATATGCAATGTAAAATGTTGGAACTACGAGAATAAATGTCGGAATGACATAGCCAATTATCGCCAGAATTTCAGATATATGTCCATACTGTCTTACAGTGTATGCAGTTTCCATAGTTTTTCCGACATTTTGTATTGATATTTAAGCATTTTTGAATTTTTCCCGAACATTATGACGTGAAACAGCATCGAATGGAAGAATAGATTAGGATGAAGGCAATTATCGAGGAATGATCGGTGGGAATGCGCCGGCACCATACTACAGGAACAGGTCTCTGTGGGGAGTTAGCATTGCAGCCTCGGTAAGATCCATAGGTTACGGTGCAACATGGCCGTTTCTTGCCGTGTACTTCAACACGTATCTTCACATGAGCCTATTGTTCGTTGGCCTTATATTCACGCTGAACTCCGGCATTTCCATAGTCTTCAGCCTGTTTGCCGGCTACATGGCAGACGCATTCGGAAGGAAATTCACACTCGTGCTGGGAAACGTGGCCGGTTTTATCCTGTACTTGCTGCTGTCGATCTTTTCTGGAAAAAACGTAGCGATCATATCGACACTCTTCGTGCTGACGGCGTTTTCCGGATCGCTAGTCTTCCCCTCTGCAAACTCAATAGTTTCAGATATAACCTCGAGCATGGATCGTGAAATGGGATATGCAATCTACAGGATAATGGCAAACCTTGGCTGGGCCATAGGCCCTCTCATAAGTGCAATCATATTCTCCTATGGTTTCGGCTTCATATTTCTGTTCGTGGCCATAGCCAACGCCTTCGCCACCGTGATTGCCCTTATCTTTGTGAAGACGAATACGAAGTTCCGATCGAACAGATCCGGCTTTCTGGTCAAGGATTACACGCTTTTCTTTTTCAGCGTACCGGTTTTCCTGCTGATAATGGTTTCATCGCAATTCTCCGTTACTTTGCCAATATACATAGTTGATGACCTCCATATTGTGATAAAGAACCTGGCCTACTTCTATGCTGTCAACGGAATAGTGGTTGTCGTGGGCCAGTATCCCATATCCAGAATGATGAGGGGGCACTCTGACCTTTACGGCCTCATATTCGGATCTGTCTTCTACACCATCGGGTATCTTATGGTCTCGTTCTCGCACAGCCTGTTCTATCTCATAATCGACATGATCATTATAACCATAGGCGAGAACTTTACCTCACCGAACATAAGCACTGTGGCGTCGAAAATCGCACCCAGGGACAAGGTTGGGCGTTATATGGGGTTCATAGGCATGATAAACCAGCTTGCCAGAACGGCATCGCCGTCCGTGGGCACATTCATACTATATTCGCTTTCATCTTCTCCCATCCTGGTCTGGCCAGCGATAGATGGATTCGGCATATCGGCCATCATCCTGTTCCTTGTATTCAAGATCGCATTCGTTGACAGGAGCAGGGCTTCTGGCAGGCCTGTGAATATCTGATCTATTGAATATTGAGATATTTCCGGACACTGTCTGTCATTGATATGGCACCCAGTGTAAGGATTCTTCCTATCTCCACATCTATTACCGTCATAGACGCATTCTTTATGGAGAGGCCGTATGTTTCTTCCTCACCCATTTCCAGGAAATACGAAATGGCTGCTCTTATTGGATCAGAGTGGGTCACGTAAACGTTTATACCTTCCCTTGATGCTATGGCCTCAACCACGCGTTTTTGAAGGCTATCCCACTTCTCCATTTCAAGATCTTCCCTGATCTTCCCGGTTATGTGCCCACTATATAGACCATTCGTGAACTCGTTTGCCTTTCTGCCTCGTGCCTTGCCAAGACCGATCTCTATCAGGCGCTGATCCGTGACCACGTCCTTGTTGAAACTGTCCGCTATGATCTGCGCTGTGTCGAACGCACGTTTTATCGGACTTGAATAGAAATTCTTAATATCTATGCCCTTGAGCTCGGCCGCCGCATGTTCGGCCTGCCTCATACCCTTCTCGGTTAGCATATTATTGTCTATTGTATCTGATAGGATACCCTTGACATTGATATCGCTCTCCCCATGCCTTATAAGTATAGCGATCTTCATGATGCCTCCATCACCAATGCCTATTAGAAATTTATATATCACGTGTATACGGATATCCTGTTTGTCATCACATTATTCGACCTATGAATACCCTGGTGGTGTACCTCAATATTATCTTACCATTTTTCTGATTTGTGGTGAACAGATCCTGGAGCCTTGACATCGCATCCTTGTACCTCGGATCGTCTTCCTTAAGGCTGTAAGACGTGGACAGATACCTTCCCACCAATCCATCAAGGTCTAGCTCCTGGAGATTGTCCATCTGGTAATAGTCATAATCGTAGTTGAAGAAACTGTATATTCGCTCAACGGAGATTGCGGTGCTACCTGTGCCGCGATACCCCTTGCTGAACTCACGAATGATCTCTTCGTACTGCTCAGTGAAAGGATCGCGCACATCCCTATCGTTCCATATGAGTACGACGAGGTTCGGAGGCTTCAGTATCCTCCTGAATTCCCTCTTCGCCTTATCCTCATCAAACCAGTGGAAAGACTGGCCGGCCGTTATAACATTGACAGAATGGTCGTTCAGATGGGTAGATTCGGCCTTGCCATTGACAAAAGTAACGTTACTGTAACGAGAAAGGTTCTTTCTGGCCATGTTAAGCATATCGTCATTCGGATCCACGCATATTACCGTGTTTCCATTCTCAAGGAACATTGACGCTAGTATTCCAGTGCCGCAACCCATATCCGCAACGATCATATCCTTCGTGAAGCCGTATTTATCGTTCAGAAGTTTTATGATCTCTGGCGGATAGGAAGGCCTGTATTTGGAATAGGCCTCAGCCTTGCCTGTAAAATTCCCCTCTGTTGTAGCCATACATATGCACCTCCCGCCAGATCACATATCTCAAAGTGTTCACATCGTTAACGTCAATACAGCGAGCGACAATAAAAAGATTTCTGAAATGCCAAGAAAACCGAGATTCCTTGATCTTCTGGCATTGTCAATGCCTACCTAATACCAGCATTCGGCATTGTTAATCGCTTTGGTGTCTATTGAAAATAATATTATATCGATGAACTGTGTCATCAGCGATAGGCATAACAATTTTAGGAAATCCAATACAATATAAGCAAATGTCTGTAAAAAATGTGACAAAATACTTAAAAAAAGCCACTGGAGGGCATCGATCCCCCGACCTGCTGATTACAAGTCAGCTGCTCTACCAACTGAGCTACAGTGGCTTACTGTCAGGAAATTCAATTTTGTATATTATTTTTTATCTTTACAAAACCTCAAAACAATTTTGATGCCTCGCCGAATGCCAACGGTATCAGCATCTCCTTCTCTGACAGCCCGCCATGCATCCCTCTCATGTGCGAATCGCGCATGCCCGGAAGCCTGTACCAGATCATCTCGTTGCCGGGCGGCACTATGATCATGTTTCCGGCCCGCCTAAGTGTGAGATCCGCAGGCTTCCGCGGACCAAAGAATTGCTGTGAAACTATGTTTTCCACCAGATCTATGAATGCACCGCCGAACTCTTTCTTCGCATATCTAACGACATCATCCAGATCTTCCTTCTTAACGAATAGAAAGACGTCTCTCGGGCTTCCAACAGGAGGTATCTTGTATCGTCCATCGCTCTTCAAAGATCTGAATATCTTTCTCTTGTCGTTCAGGTAAACGATTCTTGACGAATCCACCTGAATGTGCCCGTGATCCGATGTTATCACGATGAGCGTATTTTTAAGATTTTCAGCAGGTATCTGCCTGAACGTGTCCACTATCATGTTGGATATGGTTGAAGCCTCCAACCTGTACATTTCGCTCTCTGGCCCGTAGACATGGCCAATATGGTCTATATTGTCCACGTAGAAGTAGTAATAGTCATAGGCGCCGCGCATTATCTCATTTTTCAGAAGAAGAAGGCCGTCAGTTATGTAAGAATAGCCTATCACATCTGAGCCTTCCTGTATCAGTTTTGTATATTCGCCGCTGACTATATTGGACTTCAGGAATGAAACACTGCGTATTCCATCGGATCTTAGGCGATGGAACACAGTTTCTCCCCTGAACAGATTCGCAGGCTTCATGTGCTCAAACCGTTTTCTATACCGCTTTACTATTGGCTTGTAGGGCAGCGTAAGGGCCACTGTCCTCGCTTCATCAAAGTAAAGGATCCATTCAAGTAGGCCGTGATCCGATGGAGGCAGGCCGGTATTTATGGTGGTGTTTGCAGCAGCGGTGGTCGATGGAAACACCGTAGTTATCGGACAAAGATATCCGTTCTGGGAAAAAGCCTCGTGAAGATGAGAACCATAAGCCGGATTAGTAAACTTGTCATATCCGAAGCCATCAAGATAGAAGAAAACTATCCTATCATAAGATCCCCTGAAATAAGTGAATATGCTGTCTGCAAGCCTCTCCTGGCCACCTACACCAAAAACTTCTAAAATGGAGTTCGGAACATTGTAAAGGTTGTAGCCCTCGTAATTCGGTTTTATTCTGTCATCATCGATCCTGTTCGCGGTGGCCTTGCCGTACGTATCCAGTATCATAGCGGCCGATCATTTCATCGATTATAAATATGAGTTGTGGTGGTCCGTAGCCAGAAAATATATAGCAATGGCAGAGGGTATGCATATTGCCCAACTTTATATATTTCAATGGGATTTCTCACTTTCCCCGGTGAAACAATGAGCAGGATCGTAATAGCATTGGGAGGAAATGCACTTCTACAAAATGGAGAGAAACGGGATTACGAAACGCAATACGAACATGCATACAAAACATTCGAAAACCTCAGGTTCGTGACTGAAGACAACGAAGTGGTCATAACACATGGAAACGGCCCGCAGGTGGGAGACATACAACAGAGCCACGATATCTCGGGCATAGGGGCATACCTACACCAGAGCGTTGCAATGTCCCAGGGGTACATAGGAGAGATACTTGCGAACGCTTACACCAACATTAAGACCAAATACAACCTGCGCAAGAACATATTCACCATAATAACCAGGGTACTCGTGGATGAGAATGACCCAGCGTTCAGCAATCCGGAGAAGCCAATAGGCCGGTACTACAGCGATGCTGAGGTTGAAGAAGCAAGAAAGAACGGCTGGATCATGAAGAAGTTTCGAGATGGCTGGCGCAGGGTCGTGCCATCACCCGATCCGAGACAGATACTGGAGGAACCCGTTATCGAATACCTGCTCCACAACGGCAATCTGCCCATAGCAGTCGGAGGCGGCGGCGTCCCAGTTGTCAGGAAGGGCGAACAGATACATGGCATCGATGCCGTAATAGACAAGGATCTGGCCTCATCCGTTCTGGCCACAGCTATAAGGGCAGACTTCCTGATGATACTTACTGATGTTGACAACGTTTACGTGAACTACGGAAAGCCTGATCAGAAGGGGCTTCACGAGGTACACGTCGAAGAGATCGAAAAATACCTAAAAGAAGGGCAGTTTGGAGAGGGGAGCATGAAGCCAAAGGTCATGGCTGCCATAAGGTTCATAAAGAATGGCGGCAAAAAGGCATTCATAACATCGATAGAGAACAGCATGAATGCTCTATCAGGGAGATCCGGGACTATCATTGTACGATGACGAAGTCCCTACCCTCTTTTTTCATCCTGCCAAACACGACGAAGTCGTTGAGTATCTCCTCCATGTTCAGAGATGAAACATCAAGATCGTAGTCCTCTTTGAGGGCGTCCACAACCTCATCTGCATTAATCCTGTCTGTGAACGACTTTCTTATGAGGTTGTTCAGATCTTCGTATACGTTCCACGGGAATATGAACCATGCCCAGTTCTTCTCCGTTATGAGCTCAGAATAATAATCAGGCACGAACTTCGACCTGCTTATGTGCAGCATTGTTGCACTTCTCAGCTCCCTTGGCTTCAGCGATTTCACATAATCGTAAGCTAGGCTCATGCTCTCTCCAGTATCGGTAATGTCATCCACGACGAGAACATTCTTTCCGGAGAGATCCATGTTTATTTTTGTCTTCAGTACCGCTTCGCCATCCTTGGTGGCGGTTATGCCCCAGTGTTCCGTCTTCACACTGAGAAGGTCCTTGACCCACAGCCTATCGGACAGTATCCTGGCTGGAACCAGCCCTCCCCTTGCAATTCCAATGATCGTGTCCACATCGAATGAAGCCTGAACCTTTCTGCTGATGTTTCCACACCACCTGTCAATGTCAGCCCAGCTGACCAGGGTGGCCTTGAACTTGTTGGCCATGCTATCGTGATTATGTGATTGCGTTTAATTCTTTTTGTCCGAAGGTGTGATCGCTGACATGCATGCTGTTGATGCCAGTAAGAATGCTATCCTTATTGCATCTGCATTCGTGTACCATCTGACCATGCTTAATGCTTCCTCTAAGTTCATCCACCTGTACTCGTCATGTTCATGATCTACATTTCTCGATATATCCACGGAACAAGATCCGTCAATCTTCACAGCGTACACGTGTTCGATAAAATCCATTCCATGAGCCCAGAATCTGAACGCCATGATCTCGTCAGATACGCGATCAATGCATTCTTGCTTTATTCCTATCTCCTCTCCAATCTCCCGCATAAGTGCCTCATGCAGATCCTCTTCCGGCTCCACGTTGCCGGTTATGTTCTGCCAGAAACCTCCATGCTCTGGATTTCTGTGCAGTATGAGAAACTCCGGCCCTTCATTGCACCTGTATATGACTGCCTGTATCTTAACCCCCGTTCTAGTGCTCACCATGGGTGCTTTAAACCACACACGTTAAAAAGCTTTGGCGACAAAAAGAGCAGTTCGAAAGCAATAAATCATGTCTAACATTAACAGATCGTGTCAATCGAAACCGTTGATATGGTTATACCAGCTGAAGCGAATATAATAGTCGGTTACTCCCACTTCATAAAGACAGTGGAGGATCTGAACGAGATAATCAGGACACACGTGCCAGGATCTAAATACGGAATAGGCTTCTCTGAAGCAAGCGGGGACAGGCTTATCCGTTATGACGGAAACGATGATGATCTTGTAAAGGCCTGCATAGAAAACATAAGAAGGATCTCTGCAGGGCACACGTTTGTAATACTCATAAGAAATGCATATCCAATAAACATATTGAATGCGGTAAAGATGTGCCAGGAGGTCGGATCGATATTCGCTGCAACAGCCAATCCGCTTCAGATCATAGTATATAAGGGTGAACGCGGTAACGGTGTGCTTGGAGTGATCGATGGCTACTCGCCTGTTGGCGTTGAATCCGATGCAGACATCGAAAAGAGGCGCCAGTTCCTCAGGCGCATAGGCTATAAGGAGTAGGGCCCGTAGTGTAAACGGATATCACAGGGGCCTCCGGAGCCCCTAATCCGGGTTCGATTCCCGGCGGGCCCGCCATTCACAGATCTTTACAGAGTTAGGGATCATCTATGGAGAGATACAGTGGGAGAATATTCGATAACCATTTTCATTTGAATCCTAAATCGAATTTCCTTGGTGCAGCAAATATATTCAAGAGATCCGGCGGAACCACCCTGAACCTGACGAATCTACCCTCGCACGATGCGATCACGGAGTATTACCGCAGGCTCTACGATGATACCATCAGGATTGGGGATCTGGTTCATTATGAATTGGGCCTCGAAATGCTGATTACGATAGGGCCCTATCCATTCGACTACTTCTTCTTTGAAAGATATGGATCTGATCCGGTGAATGAGATGATGCACGGTTTAGATCTTGCTGCAAAATACATTGAGGATGGGAAGGCAGAAGCGATCGGTGAGATAGGCTTCCCACATGTGCCGCAGCCAGAATCCGTCATGGAAAGATTCTGGGAAATGCTAGATTACGCAATGAAAATTGCCCATGACGTCGATGCACCGATCGTAATGCATACCTACGATCTTTCATGCGAGGATTATGCAAAAATAGAGAAGATCGCCAAAGTCAATGGCTCCGTATCCGTGGTAAAGCATCATGCCAGGCCATCGGATCTGACCTGCAATACAGGGATAGCAAGATCGGTACCGGCGAGTCGCAGCGCTGTCAGGAAATCGCTCCTCTTATCCAGAAACTTCATGCTTGAAACGGATTTCATAAATGATCCGATTGATGCGAATAGATTTTTACCTCCGGATAGCGTTCCCAAGAGAGCACAGATGATACTTCAGGAATACGATGACGGATCTGAAATACTCAATAACATATTCAATACGATACCTGAATCAATATACCCAAAACTGAAGGAAAAACGCTGATCCTCACCAGTAATCCTCGTTCACGTATTCCTCGTACAGATCTGCCAGTTCGTTTTTATTCATCTCCTCGTACTTCATTATGGATTTAAGCACATGTTCGATCTCAGTACCGCTGTACTCCGTGCTCATTATCTGCAGAGCCCTGTGGAGGTCGTCCTCCTCCTTTATGGACTTCAGAAGAGCGCTTTTTATGTCGGATATCTCGCTCACGTCTGCATTTCTTACTATGTGTTCTATCATCTGGTAGCTCCTTGATTCGGGTTTCACCGCATCAAGATTGCCAATTTTCAGAGCTTCTTCTATCTTCTTCCTGCTCTGCATCTCCAGATCGGCGACTCTGATCAGCATGCTCCTTACGTGATCAGGAAGATTTGAGTTTGCGATCTTCCTGTACGATCTTTCCCTCTGGCTTTTAAGCTCCGCAATGCGCTTTAACAGTATCTGGATGACCTCATCGTAACTATTTCCAGATATGGTTTTGTATTTATGTGTCATGACAACGAATATCATGAATTCATGGTTAATAAGCTTTGCTGTATGTACTTCAGTAAAAAATCTCCCAAGGGAAATCTATGATCCATACAATAAAAATGTTGCAAATTTTCAGCAATCGCTACAAGGCGAATACTCTGAATGTGCTATATTATATGTCAAAATTGCTGGTCTCATGATGCAGTAATCGCACTTATCCGATAAAGTTAATTCTAAATATTCGGTTTCAATAGCGTTAGGTCAATTCAGTGGGCGCATGGCCTAGCCTGGATAGGGCAACAGCCTCCTAAGCTGTAGATCAGGGGTCCAAATCCCCTTGCGCCCGCTCATAACCTTATCCATTTTAAATTAAAAATCAGAATATGGATGCTATGTAATCCGCTATGCTTCCGAATATTCTCTCACTCACCATTGACGGCTTCCGCCATGAGAATATGGATGGCTCTAGATAGCATGAGAGCGAACACTTGTTGCAGGACTCGTATGGCTTCCAGTCATAGGTATTCCATAATTCCTTTATGTCGATTTCCCACACTTTTTTCTCCCCTGCATATTCGTTTAACACGTAGCATGGCATAACTATCCTGCCCTGCGGGTCTATGTTCACGGTTGACCATGGCTTGCATGCCCACGGTATACCATAGTACCAGGAGTTAACTAGTGTATCGAAATATTCCTTTGAGTTTACTATGGGCGCACCATCCTCCTTCATCTTTTTGAGATCCAGGAGCAGATCGTAGAGCTTCTTCCTGTCTGGCGATAACTTGTCTGCGGTACTGTAATCGTAAGATACCTGTATGTTCACACCGATACCAAGCTCTTCGGCCAGATTCACAACGTATTTGATGTCATCCATATTGTTCGTTGTTATGGTTGTGCTCATCGCAACAGGAACATACTTCTTGGCCTCCTTAATTCCTTCGATCGCATGATCGAAGGAACTTGGTACACCGCGTTGTTTATCGTGCGTCTCCTTACGGCCGTCTATTGACACGAACAGGTAATCCAGGTACCTTGATATGGATGAGGCACGCCCCTTCAGAAGCCAGCCGTTTGTGACCAGCGATGTGTGGAAACGCTTGTGAGATTCCTTGAGAATATCCTCCAGATCGTTCCTGAGCAGTGGCTCGCCTCCCTCGAAACCCATAAACGAGACACCGGCCGAAGCCAGCGAATCCATCATCTTTATCTCTTCTTCAAGAGAAAGAAGCTTTTCGTCCTTCCTTCTCCAGAAAGGGCACATATCGCACCTTAGGTTGCAGGTGTACAGCAGCTTATGCCCGGCTATAAAAGGGAGTTTCTTACCGGACATCGTTGATATCTTTCTCTTTATTGTTCTACCTATGACAGGTTCGAGTATGGCCATTATATTATCAATCAAATTAGATATTTAAACTTAATTAATAGTTAGAAAAACAAATTTCATGAACGAAAAATACGCATAAAAGCGTATGAAAAATATTTATTATTTTTACCTGAATAAAAATTTAACCTCGTGGTGAATTCACCACCTCACCTTTAGATCCCTTGCGGCCTTGACCTCATCGATTCTCGATACGGCTGTATTCCTGGGCCTGGATTTCAGATCATCCTCTGGAACCTTCAGCGCCGATATGAGTACATCCGCATACCTGTCAAGATCATCCTTGCTCACGGTTTCGGTTGGCTCTATCATCATGGCCTCCTTCACTATGAGCGGGAAGTAGACGGTCGGCGAGTGTATGCCGAAATCCAGCAGGTATTTTCCAATATCCAGTGCACGCCTTCCGGTTTTCTCAGTTGAGAGCACAAACTCATGCTTTTTCAGCGGATAGTATGGTACTTCGTAATACCCTTCCACCTTCTTCTTCAGGTAATTTGAATTGAGAACAGCTCTTATGGTTGCGTTCTTCAGGCCATCGTCTCCATTCCTGATGACGTATGACCAGGCTCTTAACAGAATGGAGAAAGAACCGTAGAATGATGATACCCTGCCTATGCTCTTCTTCTTGCCGTAGTCTAGGAAGTATCTCTTGCCGTCGTAACCGACGACCGGTACTGGCAGAAAATCGGAAAGGAACGATTTGACGGCAACCGGACCTGCACCCGGGCCGCCGCCTCCGTGCGGTGTTGCAAAACTCTTGTGGAGGTTGAAGTGTACTATATCGAAACCCATAAGGCCAGGAGATGTTATGCCGAAAATGGCGTTTAGGTTTGCACCATCGTAGTATAGAAGAGCCCCAGCATCATGCAAGATCTTGGCTATTTCCGTTATGTTCTGCTCAAATATGCCCAGCGTGTTCGGATTCGTTATCATGAGCGCAGCTGTTTTCTTGGAGATCGCTGCCTTCAGGGCATTGAGATCCACCATGCCTTCGCTGTTCGATGGTATCTCCACAACGTCGAAGCCACCCATCGTTGCAGAAGCAGGATTGGTTCCATGGGCAGAGTCAGGAACGATTATCTCAGTCCTATCTTCGTGCAGATCCTCGAAGTACTTCTTTATTATGAGTATGCCCGTGAATTCGCCGTCCGCACCTGCCATTGGCTGGAGCGTAACCGCATCCATATCCGATATCTTCTTGAGAAACTCCTGAAGTTCATACATTATCTGGAGAGTCCCCTGAACAGTGGATTCTGGTTGGAACGGATGGATGTTCCTAAACTCCGCAAAGGAAGCTATCCTATCTGCATACTTCGGGTTGTACTTCATGGTGCACGATCCCAGCGGATAGATGCCAACATCCACGGTGTAATTCATCTGGGATAGCCTGGTGTAGTGTCTCACCACATCAACCTCTGATACCTGCGGCAGCTTCAGATCTGTCCTTCTCATATCCTGCGGCAGCAGGTTCTCATCAACATCCTCAGATAACTTGAAGCTCGTGTCTGACTTTATGTCCTTTATCAGAGGCTCATCATAGTACGCCTGCCTGAACTCCATTCAGATCACCTCCAGCGCAGCTGCGAGTTTTTCAATTGCAGCTGCATCGGTCTTCTCCGTGACGGTAAAGAATGTTGCATCCTTCATCGGTGTATCGGAAATAAGCTGCCTTAGCTTGAGACCGCCCAGTATATTCTTAGAGGCAAGGGCCTCCATAACATCCCTCTCAAGCCTGAACATAACGTCTGAGAATGATTCTGTGCTGAAATACGGTTTTACTCCGATCGAAGATAGTTTCTCCTTTATCATCCTTGAATGCTTTATTGTCAGGAGGGCAACCTTTCTCAAGCCAGTGGAACCCATTATGGAGAGGTACGCCGATGCTGCAAGCGTCAACAGGGCCTGGTTTGAACAGATGTTGCTTGTAGCCTTGGCACGTCTAATGTGCTGTTCCCTGGTCTGAAGCGTCATGACGTATGCCCTTTTACCGTTGGAATCGATAGATTCACCGATTATCCTGCCAGGCGACCGCCTTATATGTTCCATTTTGAACGACATCAGGCCAAGGAGCGGACCACCAAAATTCATAGGTATGCCTAACTGCTGTCCCTCCGCAACGGCTATGTCGGATCCGTATTCTCCGGGCGGCTTGACTACACCCAGAGATATGGGATCAACATACGATATTAGAACAGCATCCTTTTTTATATCCTTTACTCCGAAGATGTTTTTGTCAAGAATGCCGTATCCATTTGGATTTTCCACCACTATGGCGGATGTATCGCTGTCGATCTTCGAGGATAGATCGTCAAGGTCGATCATGCCGTCCTCTCCTATCCTGTACTTCATGATCTTCATATTGAGACCCCAGATGTAGTTCCTCAGTACAGATATCTTTGAGTCATAGCTTGATTCTGGCACCAGTATCTTGCTGTGGCCGTTGATCCTGTAAGCCATTCTGGCGGCCTCGCCAAGTGCGGAGTAACCGTCGTACATCGATGCGTTTGTGACGTCCATCCCCATGAGGTCCGAGATCAGGCTCTGATACTCGAACATGGACTGAAGCATGCCCTGAGATATCTCCGGCTGATACGGTGTGTACGAATCAAGGAACTCCGGCTTTGATAGTATGTAGTTTACAGCCTCCGGGATAACTCTGTCATAGATACCGTTACCTAGGAAGTTGATCATATCTGTCTTATTCTTCCGGCCAATTTCCATCGCGCGATCTATGACGCGGTACTCGTCCAGGCCGCCACCAATCCCTATACTCTTTTTCCTGACTGATTTCGGTATATCTGAAAAGAGTTCTTCCGGATCCTTCATGCCCAGAAAATTGAGCATAGATAGAAGTTCATCCATGATCCAATAAGCGTTTATGATGATTTATTTGTTTGCAAAAACCGCCATTTCCTGATATGAGATACCATTTCACACGCCAGGTACATCGCCGTATATGATCTTGTGTATTTGAGGCAGAACGCGGACATTGTATCCTGTTCCAACTATGCGGTCGGCTATACGCCTGATATCGGAACCCCATGCGGGCTGGAAAACAAAGCTCAGGCCTTCACCGTACCTATCAACGAAGTCTATGGCGAAATCCAGGTCTGTATCATCCTTTATCACTATCTTGAGATAGTCCTGCTTGCGGAGATATCTTAGGTTGTCCATGAGGAATCCCTTTGTGACCTTTGCTGAAGGCGGTTTGACATCCATGTCGATGAATATCCTGTCGGAGAATACGAAATTCCTTATGCTTATTGTGCCGTTGGTTTCTATGAGAACATTCTTTCCCATGTCAACCACGGATTTCACGAAAGCCAGGGCATCTCTCTGCACCAACGGTTCTCCTCCGGTGAAGCATACCCAACCCTCCTTTGCTTCCTTAACGATGCCCAGCAACTCGCTAAGAGGGATCTCTTTTCCACCGTAGAATGAGTACTTAGTATCGCACCATTCACATCGTATGTTGCATACGTTCGTCCTGACAAACAGCATTGGCAGGCCCGCATACGGGCCCTCGCCCTGTATGCTGTGGAATATCTCTGTTATCAGCACGAACGCCTATTGATAGGAGGCTAATATCATTATGTGTTTAACATCCATGTATTATTCTGTCATTTGAGCGGCGTTCAGGTGCAGAAAAACACAAAATTTATTAACATTTTACAGTATTACAGTTTAGTGGTGAAAATTGTCAATAGCCTTCGTTCTTATTAGCACCGTTCCCGGAAAGGAACATGAAGTGTACAACAAGGTGCTCAAGATTAACGGTGTGGTCGAAGCCCACCCGCTGTTCGGGGAATACGATATTATAGTTAAGCTGGATATGAAGGATTTCACCGAGATAGGTGAGGTGGTCATAGAGAAGATCAGAACAATAGACGGGGTTATTGACACAAAGACGCTGACAGGAATAAAGCTGTGAGGTGGTATAGTGATTCCTTGGTCTCCTTGGAACTGGGAAGTCTTCTTGCTCGTGATTCTGGCGCTTCTGGCTCTATCGCTGATAGTGCTCGGTATACTTACCGCGTACTTTGGAAGCGGAAAGAGCAGGATAGCCGGAGCCGCGCTTCTGATCATTGGTCTGGTGGTAGCAGTTATGGACATAGTCGGGCCGAAATACATGTTCCACTTCGGTCTGGGTCAGTGGGCTGCATATGTTGCGCTCGGGACAATATTCTATGTCATAGCTGCAATAATAGGCGTTGTGATCGGTTTGCTGGTCTTCCTGGGTTTCATAATGAAAACCTGAAGATCGGCCAACAAAATATTTATTTACATTTTTAATCGGCCACAATGAGCACTTCTTCCTACATCGATCAGATCAAGAATGAGATTTCTGAAAAGGTCAAGGGGCGTGCAATAATTGCAGTATCAGGTGGCCAGGACAGTTCACTTCTCTCCGTTCTCGCATCACAGGTCCTCGGCGATCGATTGCTCTGTGTTTTCGTTGATACCGGCCTCATAAGGATAGGGGAGGTTGACCGGGTCAGGAAGTTCTTCGAGGAACACGCGATGAATTATAGGATAGTGGATGCTTCAAAACGCTTCCTCGAAGCTCTAAAGGGCATAACGGATCCTGAGGAAAAACGCAAGATCATTGGGAAAATGTTCATAGATGTGCTCAATGAGGAGGCTGAGAATTTCCACGCGGAGTACCTGCTTCAGGGTACGATCGCACCGGACTGGATAGAGAGCGGTGGCCAAAAGAGGGATACGATAAAGAGCCACCACAACGTTGGCGGGCTTCCAAAGGAGATGAAGCTTAAGCTTGTTGAACCGTTGCGCGATTTCTATAAGGATGAAATAAGGGCAATGTCAAGGGAACTCGGACTCAGAACCGATCTGCAGCCATTTCCCGGCCCTGGGCTTGCGGTTCGCATAGTTGGCGAGATCACACCGGAAAAACTTGATCTTCTGCGCAGAGCGACCAGGATCGTTGAGGATAAGATCGAAAGCGCATTAAAACCTGAGGAGCGCCCCTGGCAGTACTTCGCTGTTCTGCTTCCCGTTAAGACCACGGGCGTGCACGGAGATCGCAGGGCTTATGGATATACGGTCGCCGTAAGGATGATAGACAGCATAGATGCTATGACGGGCACCTTCACAAAACCTTCATGGGATCTGCTTGAAGACATAGCAAACACAATAACTGATGAGATACCCGATATAAACAGAGTGGTATACGATATAACAAACAAGCCCCCGGCCACAATAGAATGGGAATAGATATCAGAAAAAATTCGATATCTTCTTAATTTAAAAGAATGGATAACGAAAGCGTAAAAATTTAATGAAGCCGATCAAAGAATCGGCTAACACTCAATACTTATCAGTGCACAATTGGCCTTGTGCTGGCCATTTCCTGTTTTTCCTTCGCTTTGCAATCAGGGCACACGCCCCTCACAAACAGTGTTATGTTTTCAAAGTCAGCGTCTGAGTTTTCCCTGAGCAGATCAAGAAGCTTCCCCTTATCTATCTTAACGTCAACTATGTTTCCGCACACCTTGCACATAAGGTTAGCGTGGAGCTCAACCTCGTTCTCGAACCATGTCGTGCCATCCACATCGAAGGAGTTTATGCACCTGACATCTGCAAAAGCCTTTAATATATTGTATACCGTGGCAAGGGTGATCGTTGGAATGGTCTTCTTGATCTCCTTATAAACATCGTTAGCAGTAAAGTGTCCCGGGCCTTTCTTCAGATACTCAATAACTGCCAGCCTCTGCGGCGTTATCTTGTAGCCTGCCTCTTTGAGCATAGCGACATAGTCTTTAACCATATCTACCAGATAAGATATTTCAAATGCGTATTTAAATTATACTAATTAATATGTAAACATAATAAATCGAATATTAAAATTATTATCAAACAGAACACATCATTTGCCTCACTCAAAGAAAAATGAATGCATATCTATTTAATAATCTAAATTTAAATCTCAAACCGTATATGCATGAAAATGCTTAAATACAGAATATCATAATAAGTACTGTGGAAGATAAAAAGGATGCGCTGATCTCCAAGACCATATCGATGCTTCTGGATAACGGCTTTGCGGTAGCCGACATAAGTGGGCAGTTCTCAGCATCCTTTGACATAATAGCAAGGAGGAATATAGAGAGATACGTGCTAAAGGTGCTTTACAACATAGACACGCTGAAGCCAACAACGGCATACCAGCTGGCCAAAGTTGCTAAATTCCTAAGATCGACAGCCACTATTGTGGGTGAGAAGGCTGGCGGTGGTCCTCTGGAGGATGGGGTGATATATTACAGGCACGGAATTCCCATATCTTCACTTGATACCTTCAGGGACTATATCAACGGAGAAAAGCCTTACATATATTCCGGGCCGGGTGGGTTCTACGTTAAGATAAACGGTGAAGCGCTCAGAGAGATGAGGATGAAGATGAGCCTCTCCATAGGATACCTGTCGCATTATCTCGGTGTTTCCAGGAGATCGGTATCCCTCTACGAAAATGGATCATCGGCAACGATAGATGTCTTCCTCAAGCTTCAGGAGATCATCAAATCCGATCTGGTGGATCATACGGACCTGTTCAAGATCATTCCAGACAATTTCCAGGAAGAGGAGAGGGTTGATGACGTTTACATACAGATGCTGTTGGATATACTAGAGAGGATCGGGCTGGATACTAAGCCAGCGTACAGGATGCCCTTTGACATTCTTGCAAGGGATGAGGAGGTTGTATCGCTGATAGCTTCCCTGCTGTCAGAAGAGGCGGATAAAACAAAGATAGAGATAATGAAGAAGATTAGCAGTGTTCTTGAGGATGATGCTTTCCTGATCAGCAAGCATTCTACCACCAGAGAGAACATAAATGGATGTCCGGTGATCAACATCGTGGACCTGGAGAAGATGACCAGCAAGGATGAACTTCTTAGGATGCTGGAGAAAAGGGCCAGATGATCGCCAGATTCAACAACAATGAGCATGATATAACGTTATTTGGTGGAATAAAGGGCCTTGTCAGGGATGGTGATGATCTCAAGAGCGCTCTTTACCAGGAGAGGCCTGGCGCAATATACATAGTTCTTAGCAAGGAACAGATCGATGGTCTGTCCGCATTCCTAAAGGATCCATTTGAGCTTTCCATGTCGGATTACGAGATATCCTATGGCCTTCATCTCTCGGTTTACGGCGAGGTCATGACGCCGCCCCCAATCTACATTGAGGCTGTAAAATATGCCGAGGAAAACGGCAAGGAATTAAGGCCACTTGACGTACCTGAAAAGGAATATTCAGAATTTTACGTCAAGAATGTGAAGATGTTCGATCTTCTCCGCAACTCCCTCAGAAAGAGACGGGTCACCAGGATGGAATTTGGGGATACCAGCCCTGAGGATTTTGTCAGGAGATGGGAGGAAACGATGAACAGGGTGAAGGGGCTCAAGAGGGTTGAAGATTACCGGCTTTCATATATAGAAGAGAGGATCAGGGAATACCTATCGTCAGAGAAGGAGAAGAATGTCTTCATAATAACAGAATTCGAATTTTACGATCAGCTGAAGAAATTTCTGTCTGACGGCATGAATCGCTGACCTTAACCTTGTACGCTATTGTCCGTTTCTTTGCCGGAAAAACCATAAAAAATAATGTATACTTCACTCGATTCCTTCCTTGATGCCGGCGGTTTTGTTATCCTGTGATCCCTGAAGTAATGCCCCCAGTTCTTTATGAAATCTCCCGTCATGTCCCCCTGAAACTGCTTAACAACCGCAACGCCTCCTCTTCGCAGCGTGTCCATGGCTATCTTCATGACTGCGTTTCCTATCATCACCGATGCGGCATGGTCAGAGCTTCTTATACCGCTGGTCTTGGCCATGGCGTCCGAAAGCACGACATCAAATCTCTGTACGAGCGATCTGGCCATTTCCTCCCTTATCCTTTCCGCTGCATCTTCCCTCAGGATGTTCAGCTTCAGGAAGATCACTCCGGGTATCTCATCCATGGGCTGTATGTCCACCGCAACTACACGGCATCCATGATCGACAAGCACCTGTGTCCAGCCACCAGGCGATGATCCGATCTCCAGCACAGCCTGTCCATCCTTGATGATACCGTAGCGTTCTATCAGGAATTCAAGCTTGTATGCGGCCCTGCTCCTGAACTGATCTCGCTTTGCCCGCCAGTAGTACTGATCCCTGTGGTCGGAACTCATTGTATTAACTTCCTGTACTCCGATGCAGACAGGTGTTCTCCCTCACTCTCAATGGCCATCTTGACCAGCCAGCTGCCGTAAGGATCCTTGTTTATTGATTCCGGATGCTTTGCGACCTCTTCGTTTACGGCGGTTACCGTTCCTGTTATTGGGGAATAAACATCCTCTGCTGATTTCACGGATTCTATTGTCAGAAGAACGTCTCCGGCCTTCTTCTTATCCCCAACCTTTGGAAGATCGACGTAGACTATATCCGTCATCTGGGACTGAGCATAATCAGTTATTCCTATGGTCGCTGTGTTTCCATCCTTTCTGTACCATTCGTGCGTCTTCGTGTAGTTCAAACCCTCTGGTACCTCTGTCATGATCAATCTAAAGCGTTAAAGCCTATATTTTTTTGTCGTTTTCCTGACGCCTTTTGATCTTCGTCATGGATTGCCCTGAACCGCGATCCTGCCATGCAAAGAAACCTTTTATCTCTCCAGATCATAGTGTAAAGGTCTCTATGGTTGTACCTAATGGAGAGGGCGATAAGACTGCGGCTGTTGTGGGTCTGCAGTTTGGTGATGAGGGAAAGGGCAAGATAACCGATTATCTCAGCGGATCTTACGATGTTGTTGTTAGATTCAACGGTGGAACAAACGCTGGGCATACCGTGGTGACCGATGAAGGGACGTTCAAGTTCCATCTTCTCCCTTCAGGATCCCTGCGTACATCATATGTTGTGCTCGGCAGCGGCATGGTTATCGATCCGGTTGCGTTGATCCCTGAGATAGAGATAGTGAGAAAGATCAATCCGGCACTGAAAATTATAATCAGCAGAAACGCCCATGTTGTAACGAAGATGCACAGGCAGATCGATGTGGAAGAGGAGAAGATAAGATCGAGCCTGATGATAGGAACCACTGCACAGGGCATTGGCCCCACATACGAAGATAAGTACGCACGGACTGGGATAAGGATGGTCGACATCTCCGATATTGACCTGATCAAGGAGAAGATAGAAACCATGTACAGGATGCACTCCAACCTGTTAGCCAACACTGAATTTTCCAATCTGGCAAAGAGAGAGGAAATGGCCAAGGAGATATACGAAGCTGGCATCAAGCTCACTGGATACCTTGACTATACGGAGGTAGCGATAGACAGGCTTTATTCCCAGGGAAAAAGAATACTGTTCGAAGGCGCTCAGGGCGTGTTCCTGGATCCAGATTTTGGGTTCTATCCCTTCGTCACATCATCGAACACCATAAGCGCTTCAGTTTACACAGGAACCGGCTTCTCTCTCAGGAAGGTCAACAGGATAATAGGAGTTGCAAAGGCGTACGTATCTAAGGTTGGGGAGGGGCCATTTCCCACCGAAATAACTGGCGACCTCGCCAAGCAGCTCAGGGATCTCGGTGGCGAATACGGAACGACAACTGGTAGGCCGAGAAGGGTCGGATGGCTCGATCTGCCCATGCTGAAATACGCAGTACGCATAGATGACGTGGATGAGATAGCCATAACAAAGGTTGATACATTGGGCATGCTTGACACGGTTAAGGTTTGCAGACAGTATCTCATAGATGGGAAGCCTATAGATTATGTTCCCAGAGACATGAATACCATAAAGAAGATCGAACCCGTGTACGATGAGTTCGAGGGATGGGGTGCCATCTCAGATTCGATCAGCGGCAGGAAGATATCGATAGATCAGCTGCCATCAAAGCTGGTGAAATACATAAAGTACATTGAAGATCAGGTTGGAAAGCCCATCGGCATAATATCCATGGGGAAGGAAAGGAACAGAACTGTGAGAATAATAAAATGAGCGGAGCTACAAAAGTTTAAATTAACCTGCACTGATTTCTATGCATCCACGGGCGATTTATGAACGCAAGATGAAAATGCTTGCGTAACGTAAATTGCCCGTGCCAACCCATTGTAGCTTTTTGGGCAAAAAGAGGTAATGTCATGGCGGTGAAAGTAGGTGATAAGGCTCCGGATTTCGAAGCTCCGGATACAAATCTGAAAATGAGAAAGCTCTCCGATTTCAAGGGCCAGAAGGTAGTGCTTGCCTTCTTCCCCGGCGCATTTACAAGCGTCTGCACCAAGGAGATGTGCACGTTCAGAGATTCAATGGCAAACTTCAACAAGGTCAACGCAAAGGTCATCGGCATAAGCGTGGATTCTCCCTTCTCACTGGCAGAATTCGCAAAGAAGAACAATTTGACCTTTGATCTGCTTAGCGATTCTAACAGGGAGATATCGAAGAAGTACGGTGTGCTCCACGAAAACTTCGTGAATGTCCCCGGGCTAACTGCATCCAAGAGATCGGTATTCGTGATAGACAAGGACGGCATAGTCAGGTATGCATGGGTAAGCGATGACCCCGGTAAGGAACCGAATTACAAAGAGGTACAGGATTTCGTTTCAAAACTGAACTGATCTTCTCATAATTTCTGTACAGTTTTTATAAAATAATTTTTTGTTAGCCGAAGGATCAATTTTTATCGCGGGACTGTTAGATGCCACAAAGGCATCGATAAGATAAGGTTTTATCTTTCTTTGAAGTATTATTATCGTTATGCGTCATATCTCATAGGCATTTGAATTCTCATCAACTTCCTTATCTCTATAGCACAGGCAATTATCCCTCATTGAGTTCCTCGAGAATCAATACCTGAAGTATAAACGCACAAGAAGGGGATCATCATTCTATACCCAAAAAGTCCGTGGGATTACTAGATTAGCAAGCAGGATCAGTTCCTAAAGGTGTTCTGACATAGTCAATAAAACGAAAATATGGAAGTACCTTAGATATCAAGCTCAGATATCAATTGAGATATTGTTTCGCCTCTGGCAGACATAATCCTGATGCCTGCGTTGCTGAAATCATTATACGCCCGTGGTCCTATTCTACTTGCTATGATAACGTCCGGATGCATATCAATGACCTTCTGATGTATCGATGAAGCCGCCTTTTTCTCCTCCTCGCTCCTTTCGTCCGCATGCGGCCCTTCACCCGCTATAAAGTCTATGCTGACTATTCTATGATCTAGGACGCTAACAAGAGCCAGGTATGGTGCGCGGCCAAAATGCGGTGAGATCTTTGATGTTTCACCATTTTTCTCGAGAACAGGTATCAATATTTTCATTGCCATCAGTGGTCTTATAGAATATGATCTTATGATTGTTTCTTACAAATATTGCCAACCATCAAAAAAAAATTATATTTCATCTACGCATAGCTTATGAATGGCGCAGAACACCAGATTAGGCCTCTTTGGATCAGAGTGGTTCACCATAGACCTGGGCACTCTGGCCATATCCCTTGCCTTCTTTCATGTTCATTCTGTGTTCAGCTTTCCTGCTGTATTAGAAGCTGGCATCGTCTTCCTTTACATCGCTGTTGCCCTATTCCTGGCCACTTTAGGCATATGGATAGCTCGCACTTTCCTGATGCCAAATGTGATAAAGGAAGACTGGAACAGCCTCAACAGAATCAGCTTCACAACTGTCATTCCGCTGTCCGCTTCGGTTATGAATGCAGCCATAATCGCATACTATGGTTTCAATGTCCACTATGAGTATCTTTACCTGGTCAATTATTTCATTGACTTTACGAGCATATTGTTTCTGAGTTTCTTTTTAGGCTACAAGCTATACACGAAATCACCGGTACATACGAATGAGATCTCTTATGGACTGCTGATCCCTCCTGTTGCGATTTCATCAAATGTACTTCTTGGATCATCGCTGATGCGCACGCAGTACTTCAATTCAATAATTTTCCTTACGGTAATAGGCGTAGGCATAGCGTTATTTCTCTTCCTGTTTATAGGTATCATGACTTTCGCTTCATATATCAGGGACCAGAAGGCCAATGCCCCCTCCCCCATGCTTGTTTTGCCCGTAGGAGTCTCCAGCATAATAGTGATAAACATCCTGGCAATCGCCACTGCAAAATCTGTTTTTCAGATACCTATGGCAGATGCACTAACCGTTTCATTCATGCTCTGGGCGTTCGAGCTCTGGAACTTTGTGGTAGCCATGATGATCAGCCTCAAGCGTGTTTTCAGGGAACCGGCCACCATAAGTATCTGGGCATATACTTTTCCCATGGCAATATTCTCCGTCTCATCACTCGATCTAAGATCGATCATAGGCAGATATGGATACATAACGGCTTCCAACATTGTATATTATATAGGTATTGGTGCCTGGGTCATACTTATAGTGGCATGGGTATACGCCGTAATGTCTACAGCCATATTTCTCTCCCACATAAAGATGATCGCTTATCCTGGATGATATGATTATTATAGCAGCATCTGCTGCAGCCAGAGGGATCCTGCAAGGACATAGCATGCAGAATCAATTGGCAATAATGCTGCATAATTAATAAAAGTCATAAAATAATACGCAGAAGTTTATCTAAGAAACGAACGTATATAATCTATGGCTGTCGAGTGTATAAAAGATAAGGTTACCAGATATCCAGAAAGGGCCTCATACAGCGATGAGGATCTTGTGGCAATGCTAGACCGAAATTTCACATGCACGGTTTCCTTCATCGATGGGGGCATCCCTTATGCCATACCCATGATGCTGGCCAGCGAAGGCAAAACCATATACCTTCATGGATCCATGAAGAGCAGGATATACGGCATACTGAAAACCGGCCAACTGATTGCGATCTCGCTCCTGGAGATAAATGGCATAGTGCTTGCAAAAGAAATCAAAAACAATTCGATAAACTATGTTTCCGCGCTCATCTTCGGCAGGCCATATGAGATCGATGACACTGAAAAGAAGATCGAGGTTTTCCGGTTGCTGACCGAAAAATTGGTGAAGGGCAGGTGGGACAATTCCATAAAGCCTTCTTATGAGGACCTGAATGGTGTCTTTGTCTTTGCGGTCAAGCCTGAAACGTTTTCGATGAAAGCAAGAACCGGGCCGCCTCACGATACATCGACTGATGATATCTGGTCTGGAGTGCTGCCCATACAGCATACAATAAGCGAAGCAGGAGAAAATGCACCGGAATATGTGAAATCTCTTTATGGCAAGAGGATCTTCATCTGAAATTCACAATAATGCCGGTTTGCGTGATTTCGAAGCCTGAACATAAGCGGATCCAAGGAACGCCATGAGGCCTGCCACGATGCAAACGATCGCTATGCCGTATACCAGCGATGATGGATCTATCAAAGCCGCTATGAACGGAGAAAATCCACCCACGATCCTTCCCGAGAAGAAGACTATGTTGGTAGCGAGGGCCCTAGATCCTGGCGGATAATTCTCACTTACCCAGATGCCGCTGAAGGAGAAGAATCCGGATGATATGTATACTGTGCCAAGGATAGCTATCAGATAATGGCTTTCGCCCTCCAAGAGGAGAACGATGGCAAATATGACACCTGCACCTGTGAAGCCCATTGCAACATATCCACGCCTGTATCTATCGGAGAGGTAGCCAGCGAGAACGAAGCCTGCAAAGCCGACCAGCGACAGTACAGTAACGTAGACCGGATTGATGCGAAGCGCCGATATCACGCTTGGAACGTCTGCCATCAGTGGAACGCTGAACATGAACGCACCTATTACGATGAACGAGAACGCCACAGTGTACCGCAGGAAGTTCGGATCTCTTTCCGCCCTTCCGGACATGCGCCTGCTTCCAGTTTCTTCCAATATCAATGATGCCGGTACGGCGAACAGCAGAGATATCAGGCCTGCGGCTATCAGATAGGTACGCCAGTAGTGCAGAAAGACGAAGAGAACAGAATCGAGCATAAAGCCAAGGAAATAAAGGCTCTGCATCGTACCGCCGATCGTTCCGGACGAACGCCTCAGGGTCTCGACAAGAACGGGATATGAAATGCCGTTCTGCGCATTAACGCCGAACCCTATGAGAAACCAGCAGGCGTATATCATATACAGCGAAGTTGAAAAGGCTGCCAGAAGCGTGAAGATCCCGAATAGCAGTGATGAAACAATCATTACCGCCTTTCTGCCATGCCTGTCAGCTATGTATCCCATCACAATGCCACCCAGGGCACCACCTATGAAATCTATTGGTATAGCGAGTAGCACGGCCGATATCGATACATGGAACTGACTTGAGATCTGCGGTACGATCATCGATATTGAGAAAACCGAAAACGCGGAGAGGAGGAAAGGGATCATCACACCTGGAACGTTCCGGATATGATCTGCCATGGCCTGCTATTCTTCAATTAAAAATAAATGTAACCGTCCCTACGGATCACATTAGAATTTCCCGGAAGATCAGTAGACGTCCGATATGTGCTTCACATCGACCATGGCCACATCGTAAACATCATCACAGACATTCAGCTTGAACTTTATGAATGTGCGCTCTACCGGTTTTCCATTTTCGGTGGAACCTATCTGCACCATCTCGCTCATGTTTGCGTATATGAGATCGCCATTATCCAGCCTTATCCTCCTGATCAGATTCACATCAAGCTTTGGAACGTATGAAGTCCTTGTGAGGCATCCGTTCCATTTCATGTAGAAGTCATCCGAATTCATATCCATCACCTCATAATATTGATATAATTGTATAAAGCATGTAAAAAGATAAACTATTCGATCCAATTGCTTTAAATTTAAAATCTGAGACGGATTTTTGCGAAAAATGATGCGATATGATGCCATGCTAAATATCTGGACGGACTATACCTGATCAGTGAAGGTTAGATGCATCCTGTTTTGCGATGGAGGCGACCTGCCAGGCATCCAGAACGCCATAATAAGGCGGCATTCGGATTCCCTTGAGCTATCATTTTTCATCGATGATCGGAAGATCAGCGAGATATTGAATGAAAACTGCAGTTACGCCATCGTACTCTGCCAGGACTGCAAGAAAGATTTTCATGCGGATCCTGATGCTGCATTCAGGAACGCCAGGTATCTAGTATCACGTGAACGCTTCTGGGAGGCGCATGAGGCTCTGGAAGATGCATGGCGCTCGGCGTACGGATCGAGAAAGGACAGGATACAGGCACTCATATGGATCGTTGCAGCGCAGGTGCACTGGCAGATGGGGCAGGCTGATACGGCCGTCCGTATGCATCAAAAGGCTATGGATGTTATCAGTTCTGATTTAGAATTCCACTATCCGCTGACGGCGAATGAGTTCGATCATCTGATCAGCCGCGTCTAGAATCGTGCCCCATATTCAATCGTTCGTTGTGAATATCCTCTCGATATCATCCTGCGGCAGTATTCTGCGCTTTTCTACCAGCATGGCATATGCTTCTGCTTCCGCAAGCGCACCATAAAGCGCATTGTGCGGCTTTCTCTCTGTGCCAAGGCCTAGAGCCATCAGCAGATCGTCCAGCCTTTTCCTCCCGCCTTTATAAAGATCGGACGTTTCGAACAGATTCTTCAGATCTATGCGTCTGTCTATCCTTATCATCCTGACGGAATTCATCAGGCACTCCTGGCTGAGAAACGATATGTCGAAATCTATATTGTATCCTGCAACTGTATAATCTGAAGAATTTGATGCATACCATTCAGTGAAGGTAGTTAACATATCGTACATTGCGTTCGCTATGGAAGATAGATATTCTTTCGTGAAACCGTTGACCGCTAGAGCACCATCATCTATCATTGCGTCCGGATCCGGCCTTGCCTCCATGTAAAAACGAGAGGACGGGTCCTCATAAACAACCGCACCCACGCTGATCACGCTGCACTTCGTTGGATCGAGTCCGGTTGTCTCTGTGTCTATGAATATCATTTCAATCCCTGAACCAGTGGTATTTGATATAAAGCGATATATCGTAGATTATCTTTGTCGCGCCCGCGACATACAGAAGCGAAGGAGGCATGGCATCTATCAGGAAACCGCCAATAGCAGGCCCGGGAACCTGGCCGATCGTGCGTACAGTTGTGAATACCGAGTTGCTGTTTACCCTGTAGTCCGGAGGTATGATCGTGTTCGTGAAGCTGTCCCTTGCAGGAACGTCCATCTGGCTGGTTGTCTGCCGCAGATACAGAAACACCTGGCTGGCTATCAGGTTCGGTATCACCGGCATGAGTATCAGGAATACGTTGCTTATCACGTGCGTATAGACCATCGTTCGTATGAGGCCTATTTTGCCGGAGATGTGAGAAGATATGAGTATCGATATCGCAGTCACGATATTTACAATAATGAAAATGAAACCTGCGTATCCAAGCGATATGTGATAAACGACCTTGAACCACAACGTGAGCATTGATGTGGTGACGAAGCCTCCACCGAACGCGTCAACTGCGAAGAGCGCGGAGAGCGTCGATACATGCCTGCGAACATCCTGAGGAATCCTGTTCGCTGCAGACGGCCTGTTGTACTCCGGAAATGATATTGCAAGGTACATCGCAAGCTGAAGCAGCGATAACACGAGCAGAACGATGAAGATGTAGGTGAACACGTAATGCACATAAAGGAACAGGAAGAGAGATGCCACAGCCGCGCTCCCATACGATCCGAAATTGTAGATGGAAAAAGCGGAATTCTTTGCCTTCTGTTCCTGCTCATACCTGCTTATGGCGTACTGCTCGACCGGCTGGTACGCTGAGAAATCCCGGCCAGTCAGCGATATTCCGCCTATGAATATTGCAGCCACGAAAACGTAAACGCTATGTGTAATTATGAGTATCACGAAAGCCAGGGCCATCAGGGCGGACAGTAGGATCATCTTTGCTTTCAGCTTCATCCTGACGTAGGGGTATAGTAGTATGAAGACGGCCCCGGACACCAGGCTTACGAAGATCACAAGAGATGTTTCCACGGCGTTCAGGCCAAGCGATGAGAGATAATATGGAACTATTATGGCCATTGCGGCGAATATGAACGATCTTATCGCCTTGCTTATGGTCAGCATAAACGTATATCTATGCATGGAAAAAGATGATAAAAAATAATAAAAAACTGTCGGCGCTTTTTATGTTTTCAATGCCTTCTGAACACAGTTATTGATATTGCAAGGAATGTTTCTTCAGATCGGTGCAACACGCTGAATATCCATAGAATAGCATAAAGACATATCGAAAGATTTGATAAGACGGACTGAGGTTCTACCCAGATGTGATTTTATACGCGTCAAGACCCTTCGCATTATAACAGACATAGATGTTTTTATCTTAATTGTCATCTTTTTTACATAAATGTTTATATAATAAGTATATATCACAAATTTTGTGAACAATCATAGATATTCATCCCTTAAAAGAAATGCCATAGGATTCAAAGAGAACATGTTTCAGGGGGTTGCTGGATCTGCCCCAGCCGGTGCTGCAGTTGCTACACTCACTGGCGCGGCGGCCTACGCCCTTGGTTCCCTCCCACTTGCAGCATTCATCGCCTTTCTCGTGGTCTTCCTGAATGCCTTCATAATCAGCAGACTCTCAACGAGGATAGCTGGTGCAGGCGGCTATTATTACTACGTGAGGGACGGGTTAGGTAACCGTCCAGCAAGGTTCACCGGTTTCCTGTACATATTCTACCAGATAATGGCCCTAGCATTCATATCGCTTAGCGTCGGTGTCTTCGTGCCGGCAGTTCTCGGTGCAGTCTTCGGAATAGCCATACCGGGATACCTTATGTATCTGCTGATAGTTGCTGTTTTGGCCGCTGGCTTCCTAATATCATACAGCGGCGTGCGTGAATCGACAAGGTACACCATGTACATGGCGATAGCGGAGATGGCAATCGTAGCCGGCATGGGCGTCATCATACTTGTGATGAAGCCCTCCATAAACACGATCTCTGTCTTCACGCCGAAATTCGCCTATGGTGGCTTTTCCGGCGTCGGAATAGGAGTTCTTCTAATGTACACCGCATTCTCCGGATTCGGTGCTTCAACCCCACTTGGCGAGGAGTCTATGGATGCGGAAAAGACCATATCAAGATCTGTTCTCTTCACGGTCGTCGTGCTAGGCGCTTTCTTTGTCTTTGCATCCTACTACTTCACTGTTGCATGGGGCCCTGCTAACATGGCGAGCTATGCAAACCCAAATAACCTTGCACCTGGCATAACCATGATAAGAAACTATCTGGGCACCGGGGCCGCGATACTGATAACCGCCCTATTCATCAACAGCCTGCTTACAGGGACGGTGGTGGTGACAAACAGCACCTCCAGGGTCATGATGGCAATGGCAAGGGATGGCATAATTAATGAGAGTTTCAGCGGCGTTAGCAGGAGAAAGACGCCCCATATTTCAGCCGCATTCGTATCAGCCGGATCTGCTATCATAGCCATCGTATCAGCTGCTGTGCTAGGAGGGTTTGGAGCATTCATAATGACTGCAACCGCAGCTACACTCGGCGTTCTGCTTGTCCACGCACTCATAAATATTTCCCTTCCAGCATCGGATATGCATCTTCACAGATCATTCTATGGAAGCATGATCCTGTCTGTGGTATCGGTAGCTGTTCTTGGCTTCATATTCTACAGCACGTTCATGTCCATAAGCCTTCCAGTCATAGTCGGATCGCTCGCATTCGCAATATTCTCTGTATCGGCGCTAGTTTATTCGCTTAAAAACAGAACAAGCGAGGTACATTCTGAGATGGCAGTAGAATCATAACATAATTGAAATAAATATTATAAGAGTATATAATATAAAATTTAATTCGTATTTTCAGGCCTTTACCGTATACCTCTTCTCACCTGACGTGTCCTCAAGATTCCTTCCCTTTGTCTCAGGAAGCAATACCAGCGTCAGTGCGAAACCTATAACTGCGAATACGGCGAGGAGCGAGAACAGGAATGGTAGATGCGCAGACGCATCTGTGCCGAGTATTATCGCATCGGCAAAGGTACCGATGAATGCGCCTATCTTGCCTCCTGCCGCCGACATACCTGTTCCAAGCCCCCTTGTTGTGACCGGAAACACCTCGGGCGGATACACGAACGTGGTGACGTTTGGCCCGAACTCTATGAAGAAATAGCTGAGCCCGTACAGCGCCAGGAACATGCTTATGTTGCCTATTATCGAGTGGTAGCCTATCGCAATTAGTGCATACGAAAGTGCCATAACTGCGAATCCAATGAGCTGTATGGTCTTCCTGCCTATCTTATCCAGCACTGAAGTTGCTATCCAGTAGCCAGGGAATGCTGCACCAGCAAATATCAACAGGGTGTATTCTGTGGATCTTATCAGAGCTGGAAGGCCTTTAATCGTGGATGGTACAAGTGCGGAAAGTATCGTCGATGACATTATCGAGTTGCCGTACAGCGCCCAGTCCATCATGAACCAGGCACCCATGGTACCGATCAGCGTAAGGAGAAAAGTCCTGTCCTTGAAAAGTGCGGTCCATTTGGCCTTCACAACGTATTTATCCTTGGATGATACTTCAACATGTATTCCGGTGTACTCCTTGAGATCCTTTGCAGCCTTGTGTACGTCTCCCTTTGCTGCTGCCGTGTATCTAGGCGGCTCGGGCATCTTCAGCCTGAAGTATATCACGATTGCTGCCGGTATGGCCCCTATGGCCAGCAGGGCCTTCCAGGTTATTGCCGGCGGAATACCGTGAAGCATGAACGCAAGCGCTACCAATGGGCCTGCAACCAGTCCAAAGCTCTGCATTGAGAATACACTGCCTATGAGCTTGCCCCTGCTCTTGGTATTCGAATACTCTGCTATTATGGTTGAGCTAGTGGCGTAATCGCCGCCGATACCTATACCCAGGATGAACCTCCACGCTATTAAGGCTATAACGTTGTTGTAAGGCGTCAGGAAAGCGCTGCCCAAGGCACCGACTATAAGGATCGCCAGCTCAAGCCCGTAGACTCTCTTCCTGCCCAGGTAATCGAGGAGCCTGCCGAAGATTATGGCTCCTATGACTGCAGATATTAGCGCAGTTGAGCTTATGAGACCCTTGTAGAAAGTGTCCACGGTCGTCCAGCCTGCCAGCGAAAGCAGAGAAACGACCACACCGATTATGAATAGATCGTAGGCATCCGTAAAGAAGCCCAATCCGGATATAAGAACGGTCTTCAGATGGAAACTACCATGAGACGTGTTGATAGCCTCATTTATAGCGTCCAGACCTCCGTTGTTTTCTGTCATCAGCTTACAATGATCTCTGGATATATCATATTTTTCTATATATTATATATCAGATCGATATCCATATGTATTATATATATTGCAGGAGAATCTTTAACCTTAAATATCCCCTGGCATTGATTAACCATATGCCTGTTAAGGCAAAGATGAGCATACCCGCTTCGCTCTGCATGAGGTGCAGGGGGGCAAAGAGGCTGTGCGGACTCTCATACTGCCCCATAGAGATAGAGATGATAACGAGATCGAAGATCAGCGGCAGGAGTAACATAAAGGAGATCGATGGATCATCGCCACCTTCGGTTTTTGTGGGCCGCTATGGCTACCCAAAGGTCTCCGTATATCCATCTGCACCGCCGATCAGGGGCGATACCAGCAATCTCTCAGTCAGCGCATCATGGCTGGACATGCCGCTGGAAGAGTTCATATCAGCCAGGCTGTCCATGCTAAGGGGATCCAGGGAGTTTGCCGTGGATGCAGCGGTCGATCCAGATGCGCTGCTCCAGAGGATACAGGAGATATCACTCTCAAAGGGTTCCGTTGATGTGGACATACTGCTTGAGAGGCCCATAGACACCTCGAAGATCGAGATTGACGATCATGTGACGCCAATGGGCCCTGCATCACCCATGAAGACCTTCAGCCTGGACCCGTCAGGAACTGAACAGCACATAGAGAAGGTCTACTACGATACGGACATGAAGGCAAAGGATGCTGTGATGAAACTGTATGAAAACGGCATAGACATCGAACGAATATCGCAATCACTCAGTGTTGGCATCATGGGCGAAGGAAAGAACAGGAAGATCGTGCCAACAAGGTGGTCGATAACCGCAGTGGACAGCATGATATCCGACGATCTCATAGAGGAAGCTAAGCAGAGGCCCACAATAGATAAATTCCTAGCGTACAGGATGAGGGTGAACGGAAACTACTTCATGGCCATACTGACGCCATCGAACTGGATCTATGAATGGGGAGAGTCCTGGTTCCCGGGCAGCACATGGAACATGTGGGGAAACCAGGCGGAGGTGGAGATTGATTACGAGGGCTACAACGGCAGGAAAACTTATCCTGATATCGGTGGATGCTACTATTCCAGCAGGGTGGCAGTGGGCGAGGCTTTCAAGAAGCTGGGCAGAAGCGGTGGTGCGATAACCTGGAGGGAGATATACCCGGGCTTCAACATTCCTGTCGGAGTATGGTTCGTCAGGGAGAATATGCGGAGGCTATTCGCACAGAAGCCGGAGGTGTTCGATACCATCGATGAAGCCATGAACTACGTATCTGAATGGATGAGAGTACCGCCGGAAAAATGGAAATCTAATTCTTACGTGTACAAGACGCTGAAGTACAACAATCTCGAGAGGTTCTTCAGCCTATGAATGTGATCGAAATAGAAGTGAAGACGGCGCTGCAGAATTCAGGCCTGAAAGAGCTGGATTACAGCCTGAACCCGTATCTGGGTTGCATGCACAGATGCCTTTACTGCTATGCAATGGATATGACCAAGGATGCCAGAGCAACACAGGATTGGGGGTCCACTGTCATGGTGAAAAAGAACATTATAGAAGTTCTGAAGCGCGAAATTCCGCACAGGCGAAGGGGCATAGTAGGGATATCCACCATTACGGATCCATATCAGCCCGTAGAATTCAGATACAGGATCACCCGGCGATCGATCGAGATACTGCTCAGAGAGGGGTTCCGTGTATCGATCCAGACAAAATCGCCGCTGGTAGCAAGGGATCTGGATCTGATATCGAAGTACAGGCCGATGGTTGACGTCGGCATGACCATAACCACAGCATCGCCGGACAAGGCCAGGGCCATTGAAACGCAGAGCCCGAGTCCTGAGGCAAGGCACAGAGCTCTGTCCGCGCTGTCAGCTGCCGGCATACGTACGTGGATTTTTTTCGGGCCGATAATAAAGGGCTTCAACGATTCGGATGCGGACATCGAGGGCGTGGTCAGGATTGCATCTGACACTGGATCACGTGTGATATTCGACGCTTATTCGTTTTATCCGAAATCCGCCAGCCTCATGATAGAAGGGGGCATAAGGCCGGCCGCGCCTGACATGGATGCGATCGGGCCAAGGATACGGAGGATCTGCGAGGAATACGGCGTGGAATGCAACAGCGAAGACGAAGATTATGTAAAGGAAAATGCAAGGATAAACCGAACGCTCTTCTGATCAAATGTATATTATCTTCTCGTTGAACCTCTCGAAAAGGACTTCGTCTGCAAAGCCGTAGCCAGGAACGTAGCCCTGCCTTCGGTAACGGCCTACCTCTTCGAAACCGTTTTTCTCTAGAACTTTCCTGGACGCCACGTTTGGTTCAAATACGCTGCTGATCAGCTTGCGCAGGTGCATGGTGTCGAAAGCGTATTTCATCATTAGCGATACCGCCTTTGTTGTAATGCCTCTGCCCCAATATTTCTGGTCTATGCCAAACGCAATGTAGGCATAGCTGTTTTTCGTGTCGATGTCGTAGAGGCCGATTGTGCCAATGAAATCCGCGGCTTTCCCGTACAGAATGGCATAGATCCTAGTTTTTTCCTTGTTTTTACGTAAACTGTCATAGAATTCATCAAGATCCTCAGGGAAAAATATCTGGGTTGGATCTCGGATGAACCTGGCACCCTTTGGATTGTTGAATATCTCGTACAGACGCTGAAGATCCTCTTTCACTATCAGGCCAATCTTGACGTCTTCACTTTCGATTATTACCGGGCGCATGATTAATGAATTGTATATTCTATAAAAATGATGTGAAATAACGTTCATTATGGTGATTACGAAATCGCAAGACCCGTAAACCAATAGGCATTTCAAGCAAGGCCTCACCGGGCCGTGTCAAGGAGTTCATCGAGGAGAAGAGGAAGGAAGGCCTGAGCGATGAGGCAATCGAAGAACTCGTCAGGGAGAAGTTCAATCTTTCAGGCGGAGGTGTAACGCATGTATTCGGCACGGGCAAGGTTTACGACATCTCGCAGACCATGCCGATTCCAGGGAAGGAGATGCCCGTTGAGGAGGAAATCAGGGCATCATCGCTGTACAGCGTTCTTAAAGGAATAGCAAAGGAGCATTACGAAGTCGTCGAATCGCCGGTAAGGGATGCAAGGGGGTACACAGCGCATTCCGGAGAGGGCCAGAGGATCGTGGTCATGAAGGTGCCCGGTGAAGACATAAACGCCCTGCACACGCTGATCCATGAGATGTCGCATGCGAGGCTCGAACACCTGTACAGGAAGGACATTACGAGAAGCATTGCCGAGGCTGAAGCGGAGCTTTCGACTTACCTTGTCCGGGCGCACTTCGGATTCGACTTCCGTGAGGATTCCGCGGCGTACATCAAGGGATGGCTTGACCAGGCAAAGGCCGAAGGCAAGGACCTTGACAAGGAAAATATCGACCGCGTGATGAACAACGCAAGGTGGCCGATCAACGAAATCTCCGCTGGTCTGATGAAATGATGCGATCAGAATAATATCATAAGCAATTCCATGCACTTCGCTGACTATTTTTACGAAATGAAATATCTAAAAAAGACGCACGATGCAGTTTAGGAGATCCTTCATACCAAATAATCCTTCTGAAAGAAACAACCTGAAAGTAAAAAATAACATTTTTGTCGTGTGTTGAAAAAATCCTAACATCTGGTCAGTTTATAAAAAATTTTAATAAATATATCACAATAAAAATATATTTGACTATTTGCGACATCTGTGCCATCTGCGACGGGCGAGGATTAATTAGTGTTGTGATATAATGTAATCATTTAGCACAATTATGAGCCTCTCATATAGGATCGGCTGTATGTAGTCCGGGCCGTATAGGTCACTGCTACCAGCCACTATCTTATGCTCGTAGCCGTGCACTATACCTGACGAAACTGACCTCACAGAAACCCTTAGATCCTTGGATGTGAACCCGGAGGCGTGCGATACCGCACCAAGGAGGCCTCCAGTTGGGCTTATAAGTTCAAGCTGCGAGGTGACGAAGGAATCGTTACTAGTCACTGTGTTCTCTATGGTTGTGATCATATGGTTCGAAAGGCTGACCTGCTGCCATGATTGCAGCAGATCCGTAAGGCCAAACGTCGCGAACCCGTACATCGGATATCCACCGTTGGTAGTCTTGGTGATCTGTATCTCGAACAGCGTGTCCATCCTAAGCGGGAAGTTATACTGCACGAACGAGATGCTGCTGTAGTGTCCAAACCATACAATATTGACGAACTGCATCCTCTCGCTCTGCGTGAGGTTCTCCCATATGGGCGTCAGGCTCTGGTTGTTCATGAACGACCCCGACGCGATGTCAGTTGCAATGGTCAGCCTGCCGTCCATGCGGAAAACGGATGTAGAACTGTACGAGTAGTCCATCGACTGGTTGAAGTAAGCCTGCTGCGAAACGCCTGGAATCCCCACCTGCACCGTCCTCACAGGAGACATGCTGAAGTGATAGGGGCCGGGCGTCGCGGGAGACGCATTCGGGCTGGTGTACAGGAGCAGCGAGGCTGTCACCACAAAGTACGGGTAAGCGAGATCTGGCATGCTGAAGTTCCACTCATGCGTTCCTTCTATGAACCCTAGGTCTCCAGTAACATCCTCGAAGTAGAACCTGTCATGGAGTGTGAAGGCACCAGTCACCGGCCTCCAGGCAAAGAGGTCGATGCCGCCCGTGTTGATGTATGGGAATGGCAGCACAGACGCCACGGCCCTGCTGGAGACGTTCACGAAGAGCATGTTGAAGGAAGGCTCGTTGGCGTACCAGAACTCCTGGGAGGAAAAGCCGTAGAGCCATATCTGTATCTCTGCCCTGTACACATCTTTCGGCACTTTCACCTCAGAGGTGACGTATGGCTTAGACGGCGTTAGGTGGTAATCGAACGACGACATGCTCGGCAGGATCGGTATGATCAGGTTCGGTTCCTTGGGTGCCGGGAACTGTGCGTCCGCAGGGTAGAAGTAAAGGGTTATGTTGCTCTCGAAGCGCCCCTGCACTATCGTGCCTGGAGAGTTCCACTGCCAGTATACCTTGCCGGTGAAGAGGGCCTCGTACAGTGTCAGGTTCTTGTAAACAGTCCAGTTGCCATATTCAGGTGATGTACCCCAGAGGAGCGTGTTGTTGTCCACGTTGAACGAATACCCAGAGTCGTACACGATGCCTGAGGCGCTGCCATTGAATTTGAGGAGTATGAGGGCCCATCCCGTTGGGCTCTGCGGAGCAATGAAAGAGCCAGAGATTGCTGCCCTGCTCGTAGGCACAGAGGTGTTGTTCCTGTACACCACGAAGTCATGCACAAGCCTAACCACTACTGGCTGCGTGTTCGGTATAACGGGCGGCAGTGAGGCCAGAACGGTGGATGAGTTGTATATCGGGTATCCCGATGGATCACTCTCACTCAGCGCATCGGAGGAGAGGTTCAGCAACCTCGACTTGCTGGAATATGGCATTGAATGGCTGCCTAGAAGTGCCTCCCCGGAAAAGTTATTCAGGGTTCCCGAACGCTGAAAGCCCTGCTGAGCAAGACCGAACCCCAAAATCACGAGTGCTACCACAACCGCAACTGCAAGTGTTAGGGTACGCAATATCTTACCCACATATTCATGAACATGGCTAATAAAAGGTTTATGGTGTGTTGAAAAATCTTAATATTTGATAGTGTCCTGAATTTTGTGTAATACATTCAACGAACATAATCGAGAGGATGAACAAGGAGATACGTAGAAGGATAGAGATAATCGATTCACTTCATTCAGAAGAGAGCGCCATGAAGATAATATACCTCAGTATAGCGTATTAAACGAAAAATGGTCTCTCCGATCCATAAAGGGATTCTATAAATGCCAGGACACTATCACGGACATGTTCCAGAGGGAGTATCCTTGAGCATACATAAAATCTGGGACGCTACGGTAAAAATTGAGCGGTTTAGAGGTTTTGCTTCAGAGAATACAGGAATCTACTATTCTTTTCGATCATTCAAAAATGATGATCCGATAATATTTGTACCATAACTCATTGAGATATAAGTTATGGATAGGACTCTTAAACAAAAATTCAGGCAGCCCTTTGGCTTCTATATGGAAAATTTAATTGGAAGGCATTTGACAACGAAGGGGATTTTCACTATGTATCATGCACACAGTTATGCATTTGAATGGGGCCTTGATTTGAATGATGAGGACCTGAACCAATTGAAGTTCCTCATTAATATTCTAGAAATAAATACAGGGGAATTAAGCGAAAGAGTAAGATTGGTTCTAAAGGGCAATAATGGGTATTATAATCAAACTTATGCAGAACTCATTAGGAGAAACTTTTCTTTCAAGGATAATAAAAAGCTATTCAATAAAAAAATTATACTATTGGCCGTCTCAGATCTCATATCTTCTAATATTTTGGAGCTTCTTAGAATTGAAGATCATAGGCTAATAGTCAGCGAGGTTAAGAGTCAATATGGCCCTAAGGTTGATTATAGGATAGAGTTCGAAAGATCACAGCTTAACAGATTATTAACCTTAACCAATACAGGCATAGAAACTTCGCTCATATACTGCATTGCTTTACCTGCACCAAGGTTTGTTGAAATACCATTTATCAAGCTATATGAAGAATTCACGAAATATACCGACTTCAACGGCAGGGAATTTACCACCGATAATTGGGCAGACCTTCGAATAAAGATTCCATTGGAATACAGGAAAGATGAGAAATTTGAAAGAATCCATGAATCTCTTTACAGTTTTAAGGATGAGAAATCCTTATACAAGTCGATACTGGATGCGTTTCCTGGCAAATTTTCTAGGTTAGAGAAATTTCTAAATTTATTTTGATTATGGAATACTAAAGACTTGAAGACCATCAATGGATTGGTTACGATTTTGTGGTTTATTTTCAGAATGATTTCGAACACGATAATCATGGAAAGTTTTATTTTTGTCAGGATAGAAAAGGGAAATGGAATCACTATCAGGTCACAAGAAAAGCCTTAGAATTTTAATTGATAATAATAGGAGCTTTCCTTTGCGAGGGACTTATTAGAAAGCAGTTTAATTAAGATTACTATAAATAACCAAAATATATAACATATAGAGGAGTCTGCAAGCAAATGGTTGACAAGGCAATAAACAACCTGCTCTTATGGATGGACAGAGGCGGAAACATAGATAGTTTTTATCAAATCTTTGGAATTCCGTTCCCAAATGAATTAGGAATAGAAAATGCCATAAAAGATTTGTATTCAACGATGGAAAGTTATATAGCTCTTCGTAGTGGCGTTGAGAAGAACGAAATACTCCTAACAAAATATGATCCATTTCTGTCTTTTTCTGCGGACATCCTGGGATATTCCGCCACAGCCATAAAACTTGCAGGGGAAGGGTATATAGGGGAGTCCTTGGCTGCTATCAGATCCAGTATCGATATTTTTATCACATCTTTGTTTTCATCCGTAATCTGGAAGCCGTCTTCGATCGAAGACTTTAACCCCCTTGGGCAATTGGACTCACCTTACTATCACCTATTAAAGGAAATAAGTTTGGACGATGTGATAATAAGTAAAATTGGTGTCGGGGAAGAAGAAAATGGGTTCATGCTGAAAAACAAAATCAATGAAGCAACTAATCTGTGTCTTCAGAGATTTTTCGATGTATTTGACATAAATCAAGAAGAAATTGAACCAAAAGAGCAAAACGCTTTCGGAAACATCATGCGAAAAGCGATAACTGACATATCCTTAGAAATATTGAAAAAGCATGGAAATACTTTTAAAGAACTAGGTATAGAGATTACCAAGCCAGAAAACTTCTTCAGGTCGCTAATTAGTGACGAACAATACACGTATAAGGCTTGTGAGAAGTGTGAAGGCGAATTAATAGAAGATCTGAAGAGTTTATTACAAATCAGCGGTGAAATGACGGAAGAAATTAAGAACGATTTGAGGAAATTAACTTTCGAATGGGATTTAGGCGCAGATAAAAACAATGAAAGCGACCTCCCACTCTGCGATTATTGCGGTAAAAACCTAGCCGCGATATGGAGCATTCATGTTAGGTTTAACAAAGATAGTATGCTCAAATACCTGAAATGGCACCTGGATACGGATGCATTTAATGAAATTAACAATTGCGTAATGAAAGTATTCGATTCAAGAAAGAAGGAGTTTTTTGGAGATCTTTTGAATTATAAAATTTATAGAGAGTTGAACCCTTACGCCCACGGCGATCCAAAGTCAGAGCCTACCATCGAGGAGTGGTACGAGAAGTACATGAGGCCATATTTAGAATCTCTTGACTGCGTTTATAAACATCTAGTCAAAAATTAAATCAATTTTTGCTTGGGGTATCTTGACTTCGATTACAAGAAACGCCCTACATGGATACGCCTTAAATATGCCTGAAACTTTTCCTTAGAGATGATCGGGATAGCCATTGCATAAATAATTGGCGTGCTTCTGATGATCAATCCTCCAGCTCAACGATTAAGTATTTCTCCTATCAATGGGGCGATCTCTTCGTGTATCTCAAGGTCTTTATAGTCATATGATGGTATTATTCCTGCCAACTGCAGCTCCGAAAGTATTTTGAACCAGTTCTTGCCTGAAAAACCTAAACTCTCTGCCTCTGTCTTTACCATATAATAATTTTTAAATCTTGTGCCCTTTTCCACGCTGACATAATAGATCGCAGAGAGTACTTTGATTGCATCTCCTGGATACTTGGATAGGATATTTTCTATTTCCTCCCGCTTTTTATACCAAACTGAGGAGTTCTCTAGCACCTTTTCCTTGCAAAGTAGCGTATAATACCTGCCGAAGAAATCACGATGGCACTTAATATTTTCCTTATGAGAATTAAAATAGGAGAGAAAGGTATCTTCATCAACTCTACTTATAATCTCTGAGATGAGTGTGTCGTTGTTCAGTTCATTGTACTCGCTATCCATCCCTCTATCGTTAAATCTTTTGCAGTATTGTGAACCTAACCTTTGACACTCGTGTAACAGGAATGGATCCCCGCCATAATGCGGATTAGAGAATACATAAAAATACGATAACAGCAGTCTTCTTTCATCTTCCATTGTAAGGTATTTAACCATGAGAATAGATCAACAATGATATTAAAAATCTTCATTTGATAATGCATTACTGCACGTTTTTAGGAAGTCAGCAGGATGTTGTTTATAGAGAGTTATGGCCTGCCGCGCATTATCCCTCGCTTTCGAACCTATTTTGAAAGTGCTCCAGTCCAGCTTATCGCGTTTTTCAAGCTATGCTTGGCTATACTTTATGTTAACACTTGGGCATTATGCCAAAAAATAATAGCCCCTGTGACTTAATACTGATATGCCAACACTCTACGATATGATAAAGGAAGCAGTTCGCTTTATAAAATGCCCCTGCAGCAATTCGGCTATAATCAATTACGTACTAAGCAAGTGGTCGGATCAGAACCATGATTCTATACAAGATCAAATCAATTCTGCTAGTGTCAACTTACCATCTAGGGTGGACTATCCGGAAAATCAAAAGGAAGTGAGTTCAGCGAGGGAGAAGTATGATTTCCTCTATAGGACGGCCAAAGGAGTGGTCGAGGAATACGATCCGCATAAGCACGGCATATGGGGCATATTGCAGTTCCAGGGCATGTATAAGATATAGGGGCGAAACGCCTCCAGATACTTCCGATTCTAAGAAGAAATACGGCATATTGTGTCATACCGACTTAGGCTGGATCAAGTCCCTAAAAGATTCTAAAATTAGAAACATAAATTTTTGGAGCACAAGGACAACCATACTTGATTACCCTTATGAAGGTATGCCTTTCTTTTTCAAAACTGAGAAGCAGAGGATCGAGGGATACGGCAACTACGTTAGATTGGAGAGGCTGACTCCAGCTGAGGCCTGGGCTATGTTCGGCCAGGGAAACGGTGCTCCGGATCTGGAGACACTCTTAAGCCTGCTGAAGAAAGACGGATGGGAGGCCTCGGACAGGAATGATGGCAAGATAACATGCTTTGTACTCCGGGATCCAGTTTTCTTTGCCAACCCACCCTCGTTATTGGATTGTGGCATTTCTCCGTTCGAGACTACGAAATACATTGATAGCATCGAGGGCTCAACGATATCCGGACAAATAGAGGAATTCGCCCCCTTGGACATCCGATATCCTTCTGAGGTTAATGGACCAGTCCATTCAATATCTACCGCTGATGGCAGGCCATACCAGGCAGAGCTGAGGAATGAACTCTTTAAAATATATCGAGGTAAATGCGCGATCTGCGGGTAGTAGATGAACTTGTCAGCCAGTGCCCTGTACGGCACCCACGTCCCCGCAAAGCCGAGGACTCTCCTGACATCCGCTATCATCTCCAGCTTTTCCGGCGTCCACAGTGGCGATACGTAACCTGTCCTGGTGAGCGCATCGAGCGGTATGAACCTCATGGGATAGGCGGACGCGCCCCATCTCATCAGGTTCTTTAGCCTCAAAAGGAAATCCTCCGGCGTATCCCCCTTCTTATGGATCTCGTCCCAGAAGTTGTAAAGCATGTAGAATATCAGATCCTTCTTCCTGTAGCCTGCTTCGCCTAGAAGGTCGATGGCCTTCTTCACGTATGGCCCCTCCCATGGCCAGTCGTAGGCCATGTGTATGCTCTTCGATTTTACATCGGCCAGGAGCCCTGCGGTTTCCTCATCGATAAGCCTAGCATCAAGACCCTGGTTGAAGTCCGCTTCTATGCCATGGTCAATGAGCTCCCTGAGCATGGACTTGGCGTAGGGCGATGCGAGGAAGTTGTTGTCCCATATCGTAACCTTCCTGTGCGATGGGTGCATGAGGTCGATTATTGACGGCTTCTGGTCCCTCATTCCACCCTCCACCTTCGGGACAACGCAGAATGGGCACTTCCTTATGCACCCGCGTGAAGTGAACACTATGGACCTGTCCCATGATCTCCACTTTTCCACCTGCTGCAGGAGGTGGTAGGCGGAGATCAGGTTCTCTGCCTCTGGGTAAAAGCCCACATGCATCTTTACGAACGGGAAGGACGCCCTTATGTGTTCCGGCATCAGGCTGGCGTATATGCCGCCCACATATATAGGCACGCCTGGAAACTGCCTGTGATAGAATTCTATGGCCTCATGCATGGGCTTCCATGAATAGGTGAAGAGTGAGCTTATATATATCTTAGATGGTGAATGATTGAGGGTTTGAAGGCCGCAGAACAGCATTACCTCATCTCCTCCATTTTCCTCGAGCCTTTCAAAAGCTTCAGGAGGTCTAAAGGAGGATATCTGGAATAATATAGCATTTCTATTAATAATATCCTGATCATTTAATTATAGGATCCTAGTTATAGATTTGGATCCATATTCCCTCTATGCATGCTATGAAGGGGTGGCGGTCGATATGATCTATCTTTCGCGATGTTTACGATACTGTAGATAGGTCTTGGAAACCTTGTCCTCACGATAGTTTTTGAAATACTACGAGCATCCAGAAGTGATCAGAAGACTGATACATTTCACAAATCTGATCGAACGAATGAACAGGGAGATCAGGAGAAGGATCAAAACATACTTTCACTATCATCTGAGAAAAGCGTAATGAAAATAAGCTATCTGCAGGGAATTGAACTAGCAATGGTCTCTCCGATCCCTAATGGAATTATATAAATGCCAGGACGCTATCACGGACATGTCCCGAGTAGGTCTTCTTAAGCGTAAATAAAAAATGGAAAACTACGCGTCGAATAGCAATTCTCAAAAATTATATTAAATTATATCTGAAGGTTTATGTCTTTTTCTGAAATCTCTTCCAGCCCTTTTCTCTTAGTTTCTGGAGCCATCAGTATTGATAATACAAGTCCAGCTATAGAGGTTAGAATTAATATTAACAGCTTATCTCCTATCACCAGACTTGGGAAGAACAGACCTGTAAGCACTCCACCTAATCTACCTATACCTTGTTTCCATCCCTCCGCAGTGGCTCTGATTCTGGTTGGAAAGAGCTCTGGAGAATATACCATATGAAGACTACCAGGCCCTATACCCTGGAACATTGCAAATAGTATAAATGCACCAAGAGAAAGTAATTTTAGATTTGATGGAGCGAAGGCTAAGATTATCATAGTTATCAGCATACCAGCCCAGCCTGTTAGCGTAGAATTTCTTCGACCAAATGAATCGATTACTAGTATACAGATGATGTCTCCTACGACGAAAAGCAACCAATATAATGAAGAACCGATAAGACCAGCTTCTCCAAAGGATGCAAGGATTGAAGGCCCATACAAAGAGGCGTTTACAAATGCAATTGCGAAGAAGAAATAGAAAAGACCTATGAAAATTGCACTTTTAGTATATTTCGTAAGAAGCTCTTTATAATAGCCTGATACCGGTGGTTTTACGTTGGAATCCATTATGAATTTTTGGGTATCATCTGGCAAGGTGCTCTCTGTTACTCTTTCAATGGCCTGTATAGCTTCTTTTTTCCTTCCATGCTCAAGTAACCATCTTGGAGATTCTGGAGTTCGTATTCTTCCAGCTATTGTAATGGCGGCTGGAACTGCAGCAGACATTAACATATATCTCCAGGCAATCGTTGCACCCAATGGCAAGAGTGAGTATCCAACTATAGCTGCAACAACTCCTGCAATATTGAAGAATGTTATATTCATGACCAAGAATTTTCCCCTTGGATTAATTGGGGTATATTCACTGAGATATGAAGTGGCTATTGGATAATCTAATCCTATTCCTAAACCTACCAAGAGGCGCGCTACTACGAGTTCGTATGCATTTGTCACTAGCCCGGATATTATTGCAAAAAATACAAATAATATAAGATCAATTATAAATATCGTTCGCCTTCCGACCTTGTCGACAAAATAACCTGAAAGCAAGGCTCCTACTAAATTCCCTATAATCACCGATATTCCTATGAGCCCAACTAAAAAAGCATTGTGTTGTAGACCGAACAGTGTTTCTATTCCTGCTAAACCGAAGGATATGATGACTATATTGTATCCATCAACGAATATGCCACCTCCAGTCAATAATAGCATTTTATAGTTGAACCATTTTGATTTTTGTTTGTCCATTGGGCCATAAGCTCTTTCTTTTAATTCCTCCCATGATTCAGTCATTGAGGATATCATGGATTACCAATATAAATATTTGACGCTTAAGAGATTTTATTAATAATTACTGTTTACATTTTATAATGAAAACTAACATATATTATAATATCTTATATCAGCATTTTAGCAGGATCATGAAATAAAAAATAAAGTAAGTGAAGCTTTGAAGATCTATCATTGATACAGAAATTATATACAATTATTAATTTTAATGAATTGAGCTTAGCATAATATGTAGCTTTATAGGAATAAAGTAGTATTAACCCATCATGTCTTTTTTAAATTATAAAGTTTCATCATTTTGACGCCTATTTTATTTTGTGTATATTGTTTGTACATATT
>JABEBW010003292.1_pt1 | contig 50124 bp, 45 predicted proteins | sample 7245961 | NCBI WGS metagenome assembly JABEBW01 (sample SAMN14506364, study PRJNA622280) | hot springs metagenome | biome: hot spring [ENVO:00000051]|acidic hot spring [ENVO:00002120]; feature: spring [ENVO:00000027]|sediment [ENVO:00002007]; material: sediment environment [ENVO:01001048]...
TTTATCCTCTCCTTGAGGGGCATGCCTGGGTGAACCTTCATAACAGCCCTCTTCACTATGCCGACATCATATTCCTTTTCCCAGTTTTTGATGGACATGAGCTCCTCCCCTCGCCCAGCGCTTAAACTCAGCCTCGAAAATATTTCATAACCTTACACGCGCAAGACCTGCTCCGTTTCAGGGCCCACGGGGCAAGCGCTTAAACCTAATCGCAAGGCTTTTCTCAAGTTGCAGGAAAGATCACCGCGTTACGGCAAAAGCGTCTACATAGCTGATGGGGCTTACGTGATGGGCGACGTAACGCTAGGGGATAACGTCAGCGTTTGGCCCTGCGCCGTCCTGAGGGGAGATGAGGACAGCATAGAGGTCCTCGACGATTCCAACGTTCAAGATGGCTCCGTGCTTCACGCCGATTTCGGATACCCGGTTCGCGTGGGCAAAAGGGTAACCATAGGCCACAGGGCCATAGTCCACGGGGCCACCGTCGAAGACGACGTGCTAATAGGAATGGGATCCATAGTTCTGACTGGAGCGCACGTTGGCTCAGGGAGCATAGTTGCCGCAGGCGCGCTTGTCCCTGAGGGAATGGACGTGAAACCTGGCTCGGTAGTGATGGGAATACCCGCAAGGGTTGTGAGAAAGACAACCGAAGAAGACGTCAAGAGGATAAAGGAGAGCTATGAAGCCTACCTAAAGCTTGCCTCCCTCTACCTCAGGAAACGCCGATGCATCCCATGGCCTCGCTACCGCCCTCGTAAAGCTGTCCAAGAAGCGATGATATCTTTTGCTTATCGGTCCTTGACCCCTCCCCGTTCCTTAGGAAGCGGAGCAACGCCTCAAGGAGGTCAAGCCGAGGCTTTTCCGATGACGAATAAGCCCTTGCAGCCCAAACCAGAAGCGGTATCGACGACTCGAGGGGTAGCTCAAGAGGTCTCCTGAAAGGCAGGCCAGTGGGTTTAGAAAGCCTTCCCAGCGCGACGAGGCACGACGCCATGGCCTTGGGATCGACGTCCTTAAACAAGGTGGGCAGCCCCAGTATCCAATGCCACGTGATTTCCGGCGACCTTTCCCTCAACAGGTCCTCGACCGCCTGATTTAGAGGTTTTATTACTATGGCACTTGGAGAGCCCCCGGAGCTTACCTTCTTCCACGAGATGTAGGCTGGCACATATCCGTTCTTGAACCAAAAGGAAAGGACTTCTGAATCAAGGCTGAAGGACGCGCCAAGCCACGCGGCGCCCTCTTCCCTTGCTTTTTTCTCAACGTAACTCAGCAGCGCCGTTCCCACGCCGCGGCGCTGAAAGGCCGGATGAACTGCTATCCTCACTATCCTCTGCCCCCAATACCTCTCAAATCCCTTCATGCGCGACCGCCCAATCAGCTTGTCCGGTATGAGGTTTCCGGGAAGCTCTCCTCCCTCCTCGACGACCCTTACCTCCTCTTCGCTCAGGGGGCCTTCCCTTGATAGCTCCGCTATGCCGAGAGGGCGGCCGCCCCCGTAAGCGCCCACAAAGGTCCTGTTTGGCAAATCCATCATGGCTGCGAGGTCATTTGGCTCGTTCCTGTAGTGCGCCTGGGCAAGTATTGAGTAGAAGCTCGAGATAGTATTGAAGTCGCGCGGGACCTCCCTTATCTCCAAAGGGCTCATCTCGCACTGGGGCAGCTCTGGTCTAAGGAGGAGCGTTTCCTGCGCCCACTTCTCAAGCGGGTCATCGGGCAAAAACCTTATGGGCGTTGTGAGCGTGACGGCAGCCACCGCGTGGCGGGCTTCCCTTTTTATCGCCTGCGCAAAGCGCAGCTCAAACCCTCTTCCCGATCCCTCATAGCCTTGCACGGTCGTCGCAAAAACCATCTTCTTAAATTTCCTCACGAGCGACAACAGCACGTCGATCGGGAACTCCGCGGCTTCATCAACTATGACCAAGTCCAAGAGGGATGGAGGGAAAAGCGACGCTAAGTCTACGGACATCCAGCGGAGCGTGCCGCCCTTTCCCCTGAAAACCCCATCCTCAACCCTCTCGAAGCCGCTCGCCCTCTCAAAGAAGTCGAATAGAACGCTTAGCGATTCAGCCCTCTTGCTTATTACCGCAACGCTTGCTCCGCGTGATCTCTTCACGTAGGCAGCAGCTCCAAGTCCCAGAGCGGCCGACTTGCCCCTTCCCCTATCTCCCCTAACTATGAGTATCTTGCTTCCGCCTTTCTCGGCCATCTCTTCCATCTCGTCGATGACCATCTGCTGCTCCGGAGTCGGCTTGAACCCCCTCTTCACTCTTGCTGGCGAGGACCAGTTCAGGTTTTTCCAGAGCGTGCCGCGCTCCACGTCGTATCCCATGCCCACGGCGCAGTTGCGCGCAGACTCCAGCACGTGGCCGACAAAAAGCGAGGGCGGGCCAAACCTCAGCGCCTGTGAAGACGGGACCGCCCCTCTTCTCTTTCCCAACACGACGACCAGCAGACCCCCGGCCTTCACCAACCCCGCCCCTGCGGCCAATGCGTTCGCGTCCAGCGCAACCCTTGCTGAAATCACGACCAAGGAGGAACTCGTCCCGAGGACGCGATCAAGCTGGTCCCACGTTATCGCACCCCTTACAGGGCCCTCCTGAGGAGACCCTATCCTGATGGCGCTGCCGTAAAGGCTGACGAGCTCGTCGATAGCCGCTTCCTCCTTGCCCTCATCTCCCATAAGCACCACAAGACCCCTGCCTCTCATGCGCATGACGGCTTTTGCAAACGCGGATAGCTCAGACACGCTATGAACGGTAAGGCGCTAATGAGGAGATATTTCGCGGCAACAAAATATTGTTGGCGGCAAATAAACCTTTATACGTGTGTAGTTCACTTCCGTGAAAAATGGTAATCAAAGTCGGCATAAATGGGTTCGGCAGAATCGGAAGAAACTTCTACAGAGCTGCCATGTCAAACGAAGAGTTCAAGAAGAAGTTCAAGATAGTGGCGGTTAACGACATAACGGATGCAAAGACGTTGGCTTACCTCTTTAAGCATGACTCGGTGTTTGGGACTTACCCCGGAACCGTGGAGGCGAAGGGCGACTCTCTCATAATCGATGGAAATGAGGTGAAGGTCCTTGCCATAAGGGAGGGGCCCACGGCTCTCCCGTGGAAGGATCTTGGGGTTGAGCTCGTTCTCGAATCCACCGGTCTTTTCACCAAGAGGGAGAAGGCGGCAGGCCATCTGACCGCTGGAGCCAAGAGGGTTATAATCTCCGCTCCGTCCGAAGATGCAGATGCCACCATAGTGATGGGCGTCAACCACGACATTTACGATCCCAACAAGCACACCGTGATATCCATGGGATCGTGCACGACCAACTGCCTTGACACCATGGTTAAAGTGCTCGACGACGCCTTTGGAGTGGAGTTCGGCCTAATGTCAACCACCCACTCCTACACGAACGATCAGAGGATACTGGACCTTCCCCACTCCGACCTGAGGAGGGCAAGGGCCGCTGCCTTGAACATCATACCCACTACGACGGGCGCAGCCAAGACCATTGGACAGGTCATACCGAAGCTCAACGGAAAGATGAACGGCTTCTCGCTGAGGGTGCCGACGCCCGATGGTTCCATAACGGTGTTGGTCGCATACCTGAAGAGGGACGTAACGGTGCAGGAGGTCAACGACGCCTTCAAGAAGGCGTCCGAGGGATACATGAAGGGCATAGTGGGTTACGCCACCGAACCCATAGTATCCCACGACATAGTTGGCGATCCTCACTCATCCATATTCGACCCGTTCGGAACAATGGTCGTGGGAGGCAGGCTGGTCAACGTCATAGGCTGGTACGACAACGAGTGGGGATTCTCCAACAGGCTTGTCGACCTCATGCTCTACCTCTACAAGGACGTCCCAGCTTAAGCGAAAGAAATAAATGCGCAGGCCAGTTTTTTTTGCCTCGATAGCTCAGCCTGGTTAGAGCGTCGCCTTGGTAAGGCGAAGGTCGCGGGTCCAAATCCCGCTCGAGGCTTGGGGCCATGGGCTAGCATGGTAGGCTACGTGGCTTGGGCCCACGGGACTGGAGTTCAAATCTCCGTGGCCCCACCTTTGAAAAAGCTATGTCGCTTGGCTCGTAGCAGTCTGCGCAGTCAGATGCGATTTTTATCAGGCCTCGAGCCTGGGCCTGTCCCTGTCCCCATCCTTCTCCATGACCTCCCTCGCCGCAACCGCCTCTGCGGCCCATACCCCTTGGACCTCCCTCGATTTCCGTTGGCGCCGTCGCCTCCCTTAGGTCTCCATTGGCTATCATGGAGATCGCGTCCTCCGCTCTGCCCTCGAACGCGTAGAGCCTAGCCTTTCCCTGCGCCAGTTTAAACTCGTAGTCTCCCATATGCCTCAAAACAAGGCCTTCAACTCCTTTATCCAAGATCGCCTTTACCGCCCTTACGCCCCTGTGCAAGGGAACCCCAGGGCTCACGTTGACAGGCCTCTCCACAGAGAGAGCCGGATTGGGATAAGTTTACACCAGCTTGAAGCTCCCCACCTCCAACTCGAAGACACAAACTTCTTCAGCCCTTTCTGGAGCATCCACATAACCATCGGTACACATTACTGCGATCCTCAATTTTGAGCATTAGGCGGGACGCTCATGTCGGTTTCGTTTCAGATTATTCGATATCATGATCGCGGAATTCTTTGTATCTGTTAACAGATAGACTTATAAGTATCTGTTATACGATATCTGGTGATAGATATGCCAAGAGGAAACTGCTGGTATGGTTACGGCCCCATTTACGGTCCAGGTTTCGGAGCTAAGTTTGGCTCTCGCGGCCCCTGGTTTGGCGTTCCGCAGGCAGGATACGTAGGGTTCCCCGGGTTGGGATGGGCAGTCTACAGCGCTCTTGCAGAGGGACCGAAAACAGATAAAGAGGTAGCTGACTGGATAAGCTCTAAGATGAACTCGCAGATAACGGCAGAGCTGATGGCTCCTCTACTTCAACTATGGACGCTCCGGGGAATCATAAAGAAGGACAACAGCAACAAGTACAGCCTTAGCTGGACTCCATCGCCCGCCCCAGCAAACGCTCAGTGAAGACCGACTCGGTATAAATCCGGTTATTTTTATCGATCAAGAACGATTGGGATTTTGGCTCCGCACTTGGAGCAGCGTCCGTCCTTAAGGCCCACGACTTGGGAACTAAAACCCTCGCGTCTTACCAGAAGGTTACCGCAATGAGGGCAGTAGGTGTTTTGATCTTCCCCAGGCACGTTGCCAACGTAAACGTACTTCAATCCCTCCTTTTTTGCCAAGTCACGAGCGCGGCGAAGCAGGTCGACGGAAGTGGGCGGCACGTCTCTAAGCTGCGCGTCAGGGAAAAAGCGCAACACGTGAAAGGGTACCTTATCTCCCAGATTGTTTACCACCCAACGAACAAGCGATGAAAGCGATTCCATGTCATCCCCGTACCTAGTAACAAGTAGATCGGTCATTTCAAGATGAATCCCGGCCTCCTTTATGGCGAGAAGCGTCTGCTTTATGACTTCAGAGTTGGGAACCGCCATCATCCTTCTGTAAAAGTCGGGATTAAGCGAGCCCTTTATTCCGACGGTCATCGCATCTATGTACCCCTTTACGTAATCTACAGCTTCCGGCGTCATGTAACCGTTGGTAACGAAAGTGTTTTTAAGCCCCCTTTTCTTTGCCTCCCTTGCCGTGTCTATTGCGTATTCAACGAAGATGGTCGGCTCGTTGTAGGTATAGCTAACGCTCCTAGCCCCCTCGTCTGAGGCAACGCGCGCTATCTCCTCGGGAGAGATCTCCAGCCCCTTAAGCTCCTTGAAGTAGGACAGCTCCCAGTTTTGGCAGAACTTGCACCTGAAGTTGCAGCTCACGGTGGAAATTGAAAGGCTGGTTGTGCCTGGCAAGAAGTGGTAAAAGGGCTTCTTCTCTATGGGATCCAGATTTAAGGCGGTCACAACGCCATAAGCTTCCGTGTAAAGCTTTCCCCCTTCATTGTACCTTACGTAACAGTATCCCCTTTCATGATCAGGTATCACGCATCTCCTCCAACAGAGGTCGCACTCGACCCTGTTTCCGCTCAAGGGCTTGCCCAAGATACCTTCGTGAGCTGTCAACCTGCGCCTCTCTTCCATAAAGAGCTAAGATGGTGGAATATAGCCCTATCACCGGGGCCCGCTTTTCGACAAAAATCAGGACGATACCGCTTTTTACCGCCCCACAACAGTCGTCTATTATCATTGTTCAAAAAACCTGTTAACCTAATGCCCGGCCCGATACAAATGTTATGTCGCGCTCCTTGCTGAGCTTCTTCAGGAACTCAACCACGTCCTCTGGTGCTATGGCGACTACAAGCAACTTGGTGTAGCTTTTCCTTTACAAGAGCTTTTCCAAAGCGTCTTGGATTTATAACTGGCTAGCTCCACTTTGTACCCAAACCTCTCTAAGCGCTTGATCGTTAGGTCTTGCAATCCTTCCCTGAAGGAAGCGAACAAAGCCAACGCCCACTCACGAATGTAAACCCATAAAGTCGATTGCAGTGAAATTTGCAAAGGAGGTTGCTCACGCGCTTACTCTCGATTTCCGGCTGTCCCTTCGCCCTCGCTCGGTTTGCTGCCGGTGTACACCTCAAGGCCGAGCCTGCGGGCAACTTCAGCAGAGTCCCTTTCGAAGAACGGAGAAGCGATAACCCCTCTTTTCACCTCCATCCCCATGCGCTTTTTGAAGAACTCCACCTTTCTCAAGAATACGTAGACGTCATCACGTCCGACGGACGACTTCAACTCTATTAGAGTTGCTCCCCCATCTGTAATTACCACGTCGTACTCTATCGGAACGCCCTTTGCACCAAACACAAACCCCTCATCATCAAGAAGGATGAGATTTTGCACTTTCACGTGGAAGTCCTGTTCAAGAAGGCCGCGCATGGCATTTCTGAAAGTGGCCTCTGAATCGACTCCCCATCTAGAGCCAAGGGCAGTAAGCTTCATCTCCACCCTCTCGAAACGCTCCTCATGCCTCTGGAACCCCTTCTGCATGTCCTCGCGGAGGGATTTCAGCTCCTCCCAAATCCTCTGGTTCTCCTGCCATAGCTTGTCCTGACCCTCGCGGAGGGATTTCAGCTCCTCCCAAATCCTCTGGTTCTCCTGCCATAGCTTGTCCTGACCCTCGCGAAGAAACTTGACCTCTTCCCATAGCTTGTTGTTGCTTTCAACAAGCTGCTTTAGTATCTCGCCGTGTTCATCAAGCTTCTTTATTATTTCTCCTAATCCAAGGTAACCCGCAATCGCGTACCGGAACTCCGCGTCCTTATCTAACAGGTCTAGAAACTCCTTCTTTAGCTCTGACGCCATTGAAATACAAAATTATACAAATTTAAGGGTGTTGCTGATATCCGAAACTGAAATTAAGAGAGTCAAAAATATTCCTTCCGTATTAAGCATTGATAAAAAAAGCCGACCCCAGAAAAACGACATATCACAAACGACAAACCGAGGTAAAAGCCGAAGCGTTCATGACCCAAATACGTCGCAAATCTTCAGCAGGTCGGCCGCAACTCCCATTCTTCACGTCAAAGCGAGGCTTCTCGTACTGGCGTCCTCAAGAAGAATTTATGCCAAACGCCAACTCAAATTCATGCATATGCCCGTCAATTCTGCGGCAGTTTCCAAGACTTTAAGCGCTTCTTGTGTTGCTTTCCGCTTCGCCGCAAGATCCAATCCATGAAAAAATCAACGCAAGCCCTTAAATTCTACAAGCCCGGCGGACCTGAGCGAATTGAAACGCAACACGATACTGGCCATTGCGTCCAGGTCTTTGGCCAGCTACGGCTATGGCTTTATCCTTATACTCTTTCCGCTGTACCTGAAGAGCCTTGGCTACAGCTCGATTCTTGTGGGCTCCGCGGTCTTCGGTGCCATGCTGCTTAACGCCGCGCTCGGCGTCATAGCGGGAATGGCTGCCGATCATTATGGCAGGAAGCTCGTCCTCATACTGCTCCTAATGGCTTTCACCGCTTCTTCATTCATGGTCTTAAGGACGCACAACTTACCTCTCATAATACTTCTTGCGGGCTTAGCGGGCTTCACGTCAGGAGCTACCGGGGGACCCATAGGTTCTGGCGGGCCCCTAGGCGCGGTACAAACCGCCATAATATCAGAGGAGTCTGATCGCAATACCATGGCCAGGTCGCTCAGCATAGCTGCCATATTGGAAATGGCTTCGGCCATGGCTGGCTCTTTCAGCGTGACCTTGATCTCACTCATGCGCGTTTACGAGTACGACCTGTTCTACGTGGCCTCTGCTATTGGCATAACGTCGATCGCCGTTGCAGCTTTGATCAAGGACTCCGGCATGCGCAGCCCCAAGTTCTTGCCCTCCCTTTCCTATGGAAAGATATTCAGGCTGAGCATTCCCACGGTGCCCTGCGGGCTCGGCTCAGGCCTTGTCATACCGCTCCTCTCGCTTTGGTTCAAGGTGAGGTACGGCGCGACCGCAGGCCAAATTGGGATCGTGTTCGGGATCATGGACTTCGCGATGCTGATACTCATGTGGATAACTCCAGACATCGCGTCAAAAATCGGCAGGCTGAAGGTCATAGTGGCCACCCGCGTGGCCAGCTCGCTCTCGCTTGTTTTTATGGCTTTTTCGCCCGCTTTCTGGCTTGCGGGCCTCTTCATAGTGCTTAGGGGGGCCTTCGCCATGGGAGGCATGCCGGTCAGGCAGTCCTTTGTGATGCTTAACGTGGACAAGAGCGAGCGCGCGACCGCCAACGGCTCAACGTCATTCAGCAGGAACTCAGCGTCGTCGGTCGGCGCGGCCCTTTCGGGTTATCTCATGCGTTACTCCCTGTCCATGCTGCCCTTCTACGGCGGATTGATTACGATGCTCGATCCGTTGCTGTACTACCTGATGTTTAAGGAACAGTGGAGCGCAAAGCGAAAAATCGCTTTATCACTTTCTCCGATATGCCCTCAAAGAAAGCCTCATCCGCGGACTCCAGCGATGCCCTAAGCAGATGAGCAGCGTTGAGCGCGTCAGAAACGCTTAGCACCTCGACCGGCGAGTGCACGTACCTGGTTGGTATGGAAATTGTGGTAGACGGTATGCCGCTCCTCCTGAATGCTATGGCCTGGGCATCGGTGCTTCCCCCTATGAGTACCTCAAGCTGGAACGGTATGCCCTCGCGAGAGGCCACGGACCTTAGGTGTTCGTTGACCTTCGGGTGGGCTATGAAAAGCCCTCCCCTTCCGCCGTCGGCCACCTTTATGGCCGGACCCTTGCCCAAGCTCGTCACCCTATCCCTATCCGGAACCCCTGGGACGTCAGCCGCTATGGTTGTGTCAAGCGCTATGGCGAAGTCTGGGTTTATGGCGTCGGCAGAAACCTGCGCCCCTCTGAGCCCAACCTCCTCCTGCACCGTTGCCACAAAGTAAACGGTGGCCTCGCTCCTCTTAAGCTCCCTCATGGCCCAAAGCATGACCGCCACGCCAACCCTGTTGTCAAAGGCCTTCCCGGTTACGGTGTCTCCGGCGAGCTGCTCGAACTTCCTGTCAAGGACGCCCACCGCTCCGACCGTTACGCCAGCCTTCTCGGCATCGGCGGCGCTGCGGAAGCCCGCATCTATGAATAGCTCCTTCAGCTCAGGAGCTTCCCTCTCCTTTCCCTGGGGGGTAACGTGCGGTGGCCTTCCTCCTATCACGCCCTTTACGTATTTTCCGTCTTGGGTCCTCAGGACTGCCCTCTGGCCCACGAGGGTGACCTCGTTCCAGCCGCCTATGCCGCGAAACCTCAGGAACCCGTTTTCCTCAACGCGATCCACGAGCAACCCTATCTCGTCCATGTGGGCCGCCACCATGGCCGTGTGCTTCCCTCCTCTTCTCACGCCTACCGCGTTTCCCCACTTATCCACCCTTATCTCGTCCGCGTAGGGACGCATCTCCCTCAGCACTATCTCCCTTATCTCCTCCTCGTGACCCGAAGGCCCAAAGGCCTCAGACAGCTCACGCAGCAAATCGGTAAACTGCAGATCTGGCATTTGGCCAGCGATAAATCTCTTTTAAGGGCTTCGCCTAAGCCACCGCGAGAGCCCCTCATCTCCTCTCCAGAAAATCGAGGAAAAGGTTAGCTCCGACTCTGGATGGGATGGGCTCTTTACCACCTTGGCCTTAAATCCACCCTCTACCTCCTTCAGCTCGATCACCGATGAGGCCACGTGCCATCCAAACGCGCTTCCGTACCTCTTCCTGTCCCCAAAGGAGAAGATGAAGGTCCTGCCTCCCCTTTCCTTTATGGCCGAGGCCACCCTGTTCTGCAACTTGTTGTGGTGATAGGGATCTATAACAACGAGGTCACCATCGAAAGACTCAATGGATGAGGGAACGTCCTCCGCTTTGAAGGCCCTCCTCACGATCAGCTCCTCCTCTACGGGCCCTCTTCCTGTGGCCCTCGCGATCTGAATCAACAGGTAGGGATCGAGCCCTCCCCTCTCTCTAACTACGAGCACGTTGACGGGAGCGGACTCAACGATGACCCTGTGGTAAAACGAGAAGAGAAGCCTTGCGTTGACCGAGAAGAACTCAACGATCCAGTCATCGGCTATTATCTCGTCAAGCCCGTCAAAGCCCGTCCTCAAGCCAGCCCCTCACCTCCTTGGCCGTCCTTCTAACGTAACCAGCGTAGTAGATCGGATCGTGCCCGCGGTAGGCGTAGGCGCGGTAAAACCCGCCCACTCCCCTGACGTAAGGGGCCCCCCTCACCATCATTACGTAATCCAGAGGCTCGCCGTCGGCGCTTAGCCTGACGTACTTCTCGGTCAGCGACGGAAGGGCATCGAGCATGGCCCTCCTGGCGTCTTCGCCCCTTACCTCCCTTGATGCAGCAGAGAGGAGCTCCAGCAGAAAGCCCTTGATCAGGTTTGGCTGATTAGCCTTTATGACCCCCCTCACCTTAAGTGCACCGCCGCGGACCCTTCCGAAGTACCTCTGGGGATGGGGCTCGCCGAGAAGGCCCCTTGTGAAGGCCACCCAGTCGTACTCGGCATCAACCCTCATCCTTAGGCCGGTGGCCTCCTCTACCGATCCTATAAGCCCTTCAAGGCCCTCCCTGGGCCCCCTCACGGTGAGCGAGTCAACTATGCCGTGAAGGACCTCGAAGCCCCTTTTCTCCGCTAGCTCGATCGCCTCCCTAAGGGCCTCCCTAGCAGCCCTCGTGACCTCTTCGTACGCCTCTACCCTTCCGAACTTCGAGTTCCTGTATCCCAGGTAGCCGAAGGAGGCCACGAGCATGAGCTTGACCGCGTCCGCCCTCTCCCCGTCAACTCCCTTTAGGGCCTGCCTCACCTCGAGGAGCCCCTTAAGGGCCTCGGGAACTATGCCCAGCTGGCCTCCGGAAGCCTTTGAGTGCGCGTTTTCGGGCGATATGTTCCGGCTCACTATTATGGACGGGTACATGGACGTGAAGTCAAGCTGATAGGCGGTATCGTAAAAGCCGGGCCTTGGGAACACTATGAGCCCTGCCCTATCATCCTCGATGAGCTCCTTGAGGGTCTTCGGGCGCTCCACGTTTACCTTGGTGTCGGGAACCGCGAACCTCCTCTTAATGGCCACCCAGGCCTCGTTTATCGTGAGCGCCTTGCCTATGCTGGACCCCGCTATCTCCCTCAGGAGGGCCCTCGCCACGAGGCTGCGCTCTATGTCGGCCTTGAGGCTGAAGTCCCGCGACCTCGGGCGAAGCTTTATCACCGCCCTCACGCCGCCGCACTCGCCCTCGCAGTAGGCCACGTCGCAGCTAACCTTGGGCGAGCCCTCTCCCTCCTCCGCGAGCTCACCATTTAGAAAAACCCTGTATTTTTTTCCCTTCCTGTCGGGCCCAAACCAGCTGTACCTGCGAACCTCGACGTACCTTATATCAGGGAAGTCGTTGGGACCGCTCAAAACCCTTGGAGTCCCGCCGAACTCCACGAGCCTGAACGGAAGGACGTTAAGCCTCACAAGGGCTTGCGCAAGAGGGGATGGGGTGGTGTTGTAAAGCCTGAACTTCCTCCTAAAGGCGCTCAGGGCACCGATGTCCTCAAGCTCTAAGCGATAAAGCTTGACTGGGCCCTCAAAGGATTCCCATTCTTCTTCCTCCACAGAGGACACGTCGGGGTGCTCGAAGAAATCGGGAGGGCTCTCGGTCGCGACGTATATTGGAAACGTGCTCTTGAGGAAGACCTCCTTAAAATCGTCCAGAAGAACCCTTATTCCCCCACGGACGGGGATCGCGTCAATAACGTATCCCCTAAGCTTCGCTGACATCCTCTCCGCCCTTCGGAGTTCCCGCTTCGGCGATCGGGCTTGATCTCTCGCACCGCAGCGGAGGTCTGTTGCCAGGGCGCGGCGCGGACATCCACGCGGTTAATGAGGCAGCGACCTCCGCAGACGTAAGTCCCCCCGTGCCCCAAGGTACACAAGCCAACCCGCAGCGATCCGTTGGCTTTGCCTCGTCTGCTCCTTCCCGAAGATCGAAACTCATGCTCGCTTTGTTCTCATCATCCATAAGCGATGCGATCAGAACTATCTCAAGCGGATCCGTTGGCTCGTCCTCGAGGGCTCCCTCGATCTGCCTCACGCGGCGCCTAAGCACCTGAACTTTTGCCCTAAGCCTTTCGTCCTTAAGCCTTGAGGACACCATTTCGAGCTTGTTGAGCTCGCGGTCCACCGCAGCAGTAAGCGAGGGCTGAGTTCTCCCCATAGATTGATGAAGGACATTTTTATTAAGATGCGGAAGACCGCTCGTTGAAACTGAGGAAGTTACAGGCACGCAACTGGCGAAGCTACTGCATACCCATATCATAAATGGCCGACTTATTCCGATCGCAGCAATGTCAGATAACAACTAAACTTTAAAACTCTGATCTGTAAATTTAAGGAAAACTAATTCATTACACAAATCGCAACAGCCTGACGCGCCAACCATCTGTTTATCTAAAGGCGCGCAAGAACCCCATGCCGAAGAACGGGATCCGCTATCACGTACTTGTCCGTATCTTTTTTAACGAACCCAGAGTCCACAAGGTTCTTGAGAACGTTTGACACCGCGCTGTCCGTTATGCTGCCCAGCCTTGCCTCAACTCCTCTCTTTACCTCTGACCAAGATGCTGATCCAAGCGTCGCAATCGTCCTAAGCGCTTCCCTATAACGAGGCTCTCCGTTTGCGTAAAGCTTCAGGGCTTTTTTCAATTCATTTACGGCAAGAGCCGACGCCATATCATATATCTTCTCAACGCTTGCTCCGCCCACGGCAGCAGAGTAACCGAAGTAAGTCAGCCACCCAATCACTCCATCAAACTTTTCGAGCGCATCTTCTATGGCTTGTTCATCTAGCTTCACGTGGTTCTGCTGAAAACCGCGGACTAAGAACTCTCTTGCTTTCTCCCTTGCGAGCGGGGCCATCCTAACCTCGCTGTAAGCCCTTCCGTAAAGAGGAGCCTCTGGGTCCTCCAGCCTCAGGAACCTGTAAAGAAGCCCAACCTCGGGCGCAGAAATGATCATCTTTGCATCAAGGTTATCGAACATGTAAGCGAGGAGAGAGTCAAACCTGTAAGCCGACATCCTAAGCACCTGCGCCTCGTCTACAACCAGAACGCTGCCTTCTAACGCCTTTAAGACCCTCAGCACGTTCGCTTTTTTTTGCAGCTCTTACGCCAATTCCTCCAAACTGAAGCTCAACCGATCTAACGTTTTCCAGCAGACTGCTTCCCCATCTGACCTTTGCAAGCTCCTCTTCAAGCAATGACTCAAAAGAGCTGAGCGATGCGGTAGGAGGCAGAAGTCTACAATCTAGATAAGCGTACTTCGCTCTGCTCTCATTAAGATAAGTCATGATGAGGGACGTCTTCCCGTACCTTCTCAAGCCCGTTACCACTGCCATTTTGCCTCTTTCGATTGCCCTGTTAAGCGCATTCCACTCCGCTTCCATGTCAAAGAAGTCTTCTTTGCGCTTCTTCGGCTCAGGGCTGAAGTAGCCCGTGGATATCCCCCCATAGTTAACATTTTCCCACTAACTCCAAGGCACTAAACATCTTCCTAGCAGGTTTCAGGCAACGTCAGTTACAACTACGCTGACGCTTAACCCGGCGGCCGCCGCTTCCATTTAATACCTAGACCTTGCTTCCTCGGAAACTGCGGACTAGCGCTCAGAAGACAATGGAAAATGCCTGCATCAAGCCGCACCATCACATGATCCGATGAGAATTCTTCAAATGTTCGGTCAGGCATACAGGGGGACCTCCTCAGCAGATGCCCGCGGGCCAAATAATCACTGATAAGCAGGCCCACTCTTCTGACCTGGCTTCCTTATGAGCTCCTTGGGCACGTACTTAACCCTCATTATCCCGGCGGACTGAACTGTGTAAACGGGAATCCCTGTATTGGCATCATAACCGACCTTCACAACCGTGGTTATCTCGTTTTTTAGCTCAAGCACCGTCCCGTCCTTGAGCTTTAGCCTTATCCACTTGGGCTCCTCCTCAAGCTCAAACTCCACGACCTCAGGCTCCGTGGGCACTATGTTGGGTTGTGTAGCCATTTGCCATGATAGGGCGTACACTTAAATGCTTATCCCAGCCCCCGCTCTTCTGGCCTCCTGTAAAGCAAGTAGGAAATCGTCCACGTGAGCGCAAATATCCCAATTATCATGGCGCCGATCTCTCCCCATGACGTCCCACCGGTCACAGCCTCAAGCCAGCTCCACGGCAAGCCGGCCAACCCCAGTTCAGAGGACAAAAGGCCAAGGAGCTCGAGCGTCCCCACGAAGTAGGCCACAACTATTGAAACGGCGGTCATGGTCATGTTGTACCAGATCTTCTTGACTGGGTTACCCGTCATGGCCCACTGGTAGGCCCTGTTCATGAAGAATCCATCGGTGGAGTCAACCGTGGTCATGCCGGCTGTAAAAAGCAGCGGAAATACCATAAGGGAAGGAAGGGGAATCCTAAGGAAAACGCCCGCAGCTGCAGCTGAAACTGCGAGCAGGGCCGTCTGAGTTGCGGTATCGAAGCCAAGCCCGAAGAGCAGGCCTATGGGATACATGTAGCTCTGCCTGTCGACTGCCTTGAACAGCGTCCTTATGCGCTTCCCCATAAAGCCCTTTTCCGACAGCTCGGCGTCAACGTCTATCGGCTTTCCGCTTCTAGCATCCCTGTAGAGCTTGCGTATCTCAAAAAGCACGACCAAGTTGAGAAAACCTATTAGGTACAGAAAGCCGCCGCTTACGACTGTTCCCACAACGTTACCTACGTTCTCAAGCCCTGGCAAAGCCCCTGCAACCGCCCTGGTAGCAATCATCAGCAAAAGCGCCAAAGCGATCACGACAGTGGAGTGACCCAATGAAAAGAAGAGACCGGTAAAGTGGGAGGGCTTTTGCTCCTGAACCAGTTTCCTCGTCGAGTTATCGATTGCTGCGAGGTGGTCTGCGTCAAGGGCGTGTGCAAGGCCAAAGAAATAAGCCAAGACGCCAAGGGTGAAGAACGTGCCCACGACGCCGTTTGCCTTGATCGTTTGGGCGCCGGCCTCAGCCGAAGTCACAACAAGCCAGTAAAATAAGGCGATCGCAACTCCCGCCTCAAGGGCGTAAAAGGCCGCGATCTTCTCGCCAAAAGAACCCATGTGAGAACAGAGCTTTCCTGTAAAAGGTTTTAGGCGCACGCTGCATTGTTGCATAATTCCGATGAGCACTTTCAGGAGAGACGATAAGTAGTGGTTAGAGCCACAAGGTTATGGCAGCCAGTAGCTCTAACCACTGGGATAAGTCCGCAGGCAAGGGAGATAAGCCCAGCCCTAAACGTGATCGCCTGGAGAAGGGTATCCAAGATGATCCCAGAGGTTAGGCTGCCGAGCGCCAAGGAGATAGAGATGGCGGCAGACGGCACCGGGCTTAAAACTGGAAGCGCTGGCGAGTACCGCACCTTCAGGTACGGCAAGCCGGGCAAGCAGAGGAAACACGTGGTTTTGGTCATAACCGTCGATATCAGGCACAGGAAGCTTCTCGGCGCTGACGCTTACGTGGAGGGAAGAGGGCATTCTGAAGCGAAAACGGCCGTAAGGATGATCGCCGAGATCAGGAAGGAAGGGAAGACCGTCAAGAAGTTCTACGGCGATGGCGCTTACGACGCCAACCTGGTTTTTTTCTCGCTCAAGGACGCGAAGAGCGCCGTGAAGATAAGGGAAAACGCCACCACTGATCGCTCCCGCGGCTCTAAGAGAAGAAGGGACGAGATCAGAAGGTATCACGCGCTGGGGTACAAGAGGTGGAAAGCCGAAACCGGTTACGGGAAGAGGTGGGCCGTGGAGGGCTTCTTCTCCGCCATGAAGAGGAAGTTCGGCGAGGACACAAGCGCAAGGAAGCCGCAAACGCTCACCGCAGAGGCAGTTCAAAGGGCTTGGGCTTACGATGCGATGGCCTGCTACGCGAAAGCTAGGGCGTGAAAGGGCAAAGCGGGACGGAAAGCGGAAGGATGCTATGGCCCGGGATTTATGCAACAGAGCAGGCGCACGCTAGTTTTGCAACCTTTGCAGCCGCAATGGCCGTTCCACGCGGGCCGAGATTGCAAAAACTTCAATCATCGTTTTTGACATTCTACTTTCAGCACGCCAACACGCTAATGCTACGCCTTTCACGCATAAAAAAAGTCGCTTTCGCGTTTCAGCGTTCGCGCTTGGTCGCCGCTACCATGAGTAGGGAACTGGCCTTTGGCGAACCCCAGCCTGTTATCGCATCCCATCCCTTGAAACAATAGTAGTAGCCATTGTTGTTAAGCGAGCCCCAAGGCCTCGCGGCATTGAAGTAGTTTTCATAAGACGTTTAATGAGAGCATATCGTTGGCGCAATTAAGCCGCCGCTGCTAATTCCCGCAGAAAGGGAATCGGCGATCAGCGCGGACCACTGGGGAGCCCCGCAGCTGGTGCCCCTGACCCCGTACCACCCAGGCAACACGTAGGTTGTGACCTGCCCCGCGCCGCTTTGCACCTTAAAGGTGCAGGGGGTGCTTTCATATATCCAAAGGCCAGCCCACTCACTGGGACCGTAAGGCGACATGACAACGTTATAGACGTCGGGAACCGCTCTTCCAGTTGGCGTGCTCATGCCGCTGCTCGTCGTCATCTCAATGCCGGCCTCCTGCTGCCAGTATGGCTCCGCGAAGTATTTGCTTACGCCTCCCCCGCTCTCATCCCACAGGTACTCGGCAGTCTTCCTGATGGGACCCCCTTCCAAGTTGGCGGTTCCGTAAGCCTGCGAGGAGGGAGTAAGGTTCTTTCCTTACATCGCGAGCACGTTGGGATCAGATGCTAGATAATTCACGTTGGGATAGGAGAGGCCGTTGTACGCTCCGTCATCGCTGGAGAAAGCCACCAAGGTCATCTACAGAAAAGCTATTATAAAGGAGGCGTAGAGGGAGTATCTGTTCTTCCAAAACATTGGGAAAAGCGCCGATATGATCGCATAAGCAGCGATTAGATGAGTTATATCAAACCGAGTAAAGGAAGCTCGATCCAAACAGAGAAACGCGCATCCTGTCGACCATTAAGCAGTTCGCGAAAAAGCTCGAATGAGCAGTCCAGAGCGGCACACAAGCCAAGAGATGACAAAGACCAAGGATAGCGCGAAGTAAATTGCTATCTCTCTTCTCACTTCAGATCACCTGAAGCACACGATGAAGCTAAACAATCCTAGAGAATTCCCAGCAGGAAACTCGTAAGTTAGGAGGGTTACCACGGATATCGCGTAGCTCCCAGGTGCGAGTGGGCCGTCTGAGCTAACCCATGCTGTAACTCCAGACTCTTCCGGCACAAAGTCTATAACAACCATGTGCATGCCGGCCTGTAGCAAAATAGATTTGTTGCATAAGTCAACGCTGCTAAACCCCTACTCGCGAAAACTGTTATTTACGAGGGAAACATTATAAAAACCCCTAGAAGCACCGGTACCGTAGATTATGATGAGGCGTTCACGCTAAGAATCACCCCTAAAAAGCTAACGCCAACTATGCTCGCGTTTATGGTGAAACTCAAAAAGGCTACGGAGAAGAAGTGAATCTGGGAGGATGCCCCAGAAGGACGACCTTGCACGACGCCCTCAAGCCCACATCCCACATCCCCAAGTAAGCCGGCGAAAACGGCACGAAGCCGTATAGGTGACTGCCGGCTGGTAGAAGCGAAAGACCTTGACCCGCTTCAACTGTGGCTGCCGGGGCCGCCCTGCGGCAGAAATGCAGATGATCCTAATATGGTAACGTTGACGTAAAGGCCCGAACTCGTTACCCTTACGGAGGAAACGCTGGCGTAAAAGGTCAGAAACCGACCACAACGTTACCGTGGGCGTTTTAAGAAAATTCCAAGCAGCAAAGGCGAAAGCCAACAATATCAGGAAGAACGTAGAAAATAGAAAAGTTTTGATGTGGCTCTTCCTCCCAAGCGCGATCATCGCTAAGGAGCTGGTACTTGTATCGGGCTCGAACTAACGGCGTTTATAACCGAATCACATCGTAATGATCTCGCTGTTCTTCGTTTGCAAAGGTACGGTTGGAACTATCAAAATCGAGACGTAGCAAGTACCCTGCGAAAGCAAGACGCCAGATGGTGGATGAACGACTGATGAAGAGCTTGAAATGACACTTATTGAATTTGAGCCGCTAAGGCCAGAGTCGCTAGCGGGCTGCAGGTAAATCACCATTTCGGAAATCCCCGTTCCGCTTGCACTCGCTGAATTAAGATAGATGTAGCCGCTATTCGCAACAGTTAGCTGAAGGACATTTTAGTAGTATATTTCAGCGGCGTTCGTAATGGCAACCTTGACGCTGAAACCAGCGTTAGCCGTACTTATCGTTGTGGTCTCCAAAGGAGCGCTTCCGTCCTCGGGGCAGCATTAGAATTAGGGCCAGGCCAAACTGTATGGGTTGAGCAATGACGTTGATGACCGCACTACCATTGTAGGTGAAAACAACGTCAGCAAGTACCAGCATAAATGCCGTAGATATAAATATCAGGGCAAACACGGCATAAAGTGCTCTATCTTGCTTAACGATAGCAAATTAAGAAATTATGCTTATTTAAATATTTCGGTAAGATTATCGCTATGAAATGCGGGCGCGCCTCGGTTTAAAGCAAAAAGCCGGGGGCCTGTAGATAAGCTGCAAAAACAGCGCGGTAGCAACGAAACCACCGCGTCATCCGCGCCCGTTTTTCAGGACATTATGAACGCTTTCGCCTCAAGCTCGGGCAAGCCATTTCGTCCTTCTGCAATCGCGGGCCGCACCATCACCCAAACGGTCTCCAAAATCATGACCTAGATCCCTGACTGATGCCTGTCGACAAATCTCCTACTTCCCGGCGAACTCCTTTACCTTGCTGATGATGACCTCAGCCGTGTCGTCCTTCTTAAAGACCCATTTTCCGTTTCTGAAGTTCCTCTCCAAAGAAGCAGGCGAGTGCAAAGACCCAAACACGTTCCAGTAGTACCACGGAGAGACGTAAGCCGTCAGGTCCTTTAGCTTTAGCTTGGCTCCTATTGTCCCTATCTCGTGGGCTATCGCGTAGAGCCCCTGAAGCGGTATGTACATATTAGCGCTGACCTTCTCGTTCTGCCAAATGGCAGATGTATAAGGAATTGCGGCCAGCTCGTCAACGAGCTGGTCGGCGTTGTCGTCGGACTCGCCGAAAACCGTGAAGACAGCCGTGTCCGGGGCGAAAAGCCCCGGCTCCAGAAAGTCAACGTAGTACTTCAGTATCATGCTCTTGGCCGGATCTCCTCCTCCCAAAACGTGCTGCTTCAGGTGAACCAAAACCTCGTCGACGCCGAGCCCGGTGGCGGCCGCCATGGCACTGGGTAAAGTTGCGGCAGACTTCTTGAGCATGGTCACTATCTTGAGGTCGACTTCGTCAAATGGAACGGCGACCGTGTCTCCTTTCTTAACTTTCCTCTGAATCTTGCCAGAGTAAGTTCCCCTCTTCCAGTTGCCAGTGGTAAAATCGAAGACGGAGGGATCCAGGCTGTACACGTCCCTCGGCCAAGCGCTTTTCATGACCTCGTAACCCCTTATGATCCCCTTCTGTTCAAGCTCTTCAAAGACGCTTATGTAGTCTTTGTAATGTGCGGAAGGAATTATGTGGCGACTAATGAAGAGGTTCAGCCCCAGGGGGCTGCCGTAAGCGATCATATACGAAAAAGGCATGCTTAAAAGCGCTTCAAAAGCCTCGCTTAAGGGCCTCATGAGCGGATAATCCGCGTAAACGGTGATGTAGGTATCTATTAGCCCTATCCTGAAGTAGTTGATTGAGGCCCGCGTTACCAACGCCTTGCCTGCCACGTAGTTTCTGTAAAGCATGCTGGCCTCGTCACCAAGGCCGCTTGCCTCGCCGAGCCCGTCGGGATCGAACTTGACCGAGCTCTCGATCGCGGCTATAAGCGCTCTAAGCTTCTCATCGACGATCTCGTAAGACATAATGTTAAATCGCAGCAACTTATAAATGTTCGACATTAAAGCCTCGACGTAGCAACCATAATGTAACGCGAATAGTTATGTAGGAAACTCCACACAAGACGTTTATCAGCAGAGCGAAATTTGCTAATCGCAAGGAAGCACTATAGCAGATAGGCCTAAACGTAAAATTCAGAACGACCTGCCGGCTTGCCACCGAAGCGATGAAAAAGTAGGCATGAATCGTTCCAGCTGAACTGCAAAGGGGATAACCGTGCTCCGATGACGAGCGCGCAAAGATGCCCACGGCGTAGATAGCTCTGAAAGCGGTCACTTAACTGCTATCGGCAAGCGCCCGGCACTCATCCCCTTTTAACTACGCTAGCGCACCCTTTAAATACGATAACTACTACAAATCACTTCAAATCCTACTAGAGCAAAGCCCTGTTCAAGCCGCCGGAGGCATAGAAAAGGTGCCATCCTGATTTAGGTAAACCTCGCGGCAAACTCATTGGGCTTGGCCTGTACGATCGGCCCGTCTTTCTAACTTATTCCGCCGCGCTTTAAACCAACATGATCAGGAGCCCGGCCACTATAAGGAGTATTCCCATTATGAACTTAGCCGCGACGTCCCCGTAAAGCGATCCAAAAGATGCCCCTGTGCCGGAATTACCCAGACGCTCAAAATATGATAAAAGGCCGCCGTTTCTCGCCCGCGGAAGCGCCGGCCGCGACCAACTGGACTTCGCCCAAAGCAACAAAGAAAACGCCGGTGATGAATGAGATCATGCCCAACAAAAATACCAGCCGGCTAGTCGTGTTTTTCGTATGAGCTCAAGAATAATGATGCAAGCATGTATAAAGCTTATGTATGGATGCAATCAATATGAGCAACATGATAGGCAAAACCTGAAAGAACTGTTAAAAACCAAAACCGAAAGCCGAGCTATCTTGTAAAACCCTTTGGGGAATCCTGGACCAAAAATGTCCACTGAAACGCATCGAATGACAAGTTTAAAGGACCTCAATGATGCAGGCAGTTTGTTAAACCATACAAGCGGTCCTTGAAACTTCAGCGTCCACCGAGATAAACTCCGTACCAATATACGTTTCCCAGTAAGAAAATAAAGTCTTGTCAGTACAAGCGCTATGCCCGTTACAAGCAGGAAATGAATGATGATAACTTCAATTTACTCTTCAGATTAATGCACGAGCCCTTTCCCGCCCCAAACGTGCGTGTAGACGCAACTGCACGCTCGCGAATCCACTTAATAGTTCTCTACAGCAAAAGATCTGATATAATATATACTCGGTTAAATAACGCTCACGGAATTTTGACCGCTACCCTTTTCATAAGTGAAAGCTGTATGGAGTCCTAAATCCGATAGAGATTAATTCTCCACGAAAACCATGAGTGAAATCATGCCCAATTAACACGTCACCCAGAAAATATGTCTTGTGGATTACACGCAATTCAGTGGTGAACTCTTCAGTACGACGAAAATTGCTGCCCGCGATCTGGATAGGAACGGTCCAAGTAGCTCAGCCCCTCTCCGCCCAACCCATGAACATGGCAATAACCCTTGTTTCCCCTTTGGTTTTCCTGGCCATCTTTATCCTACTTAAAAAACCCATGGCATATAGCTTCGTCAGGTCATGTGATATCCGCTTGTTGCTCAGCCTTTCAAGGAGTAAGATGTGGTCCTGCTCGTAGTAGTACCTTAGGATGCTCGCGTAACCCGATGAGGTGAAACACTTTTCCCATATATCCTCACTATAATTCGGAGGTACGGCTTGTACCGACCCCCACAATATTTTTCTGGGCTCACTTATAAGGGCATGCGCTTTCACGGAAAGAGATTTTAATCTCAAAATTTGTCACCTAACTATATGACGAACCCTGCCTCGGCGCGCAGAAGCACTTTTCGCCTCCTAAGGGAAGTAACTGGGTTTAACATAACTAGCTGCTCTGAGCGCCGTGTGGCCCTTTTCGTCAAGTTCAAAGCTTTTTTGCAAGGCCTTAAAAGGGGCTTGCCGCGCGCGGCAGATCGTGGGGATCGATGGCCGCCAAGCCTGCGACCCAAGCCCAATGTTCGACACCGCAGATCGGCCTCGGCAAGGGGTAGCAGCCTAGAGCGGCACGTTCGCGACCTCCTTCTGGGGCAGCTGGTATAGTACCAATCTGAATGTGCTCTGTAAAGCTCCAGCTTTGCCTTAGTTTCCCAGGCCAAGCACAAACGCGAAGGCAGATAAAAACCCAGATTAGGGTGAGCTGAGATAGGTGCTTTTTACATGTTACTTACAATGAGTGAGTTCTTTCTTGTACGCGTAGACCCAACCAGTTCGAAGAAAAGTACCCGCTGGAGGCAGGCAGCAAATACTTCAACGCCAGCGTTAGGCCTTTGATAGGGGGTTTTAAGAGCCTGGAAACACGCGGGCATTGCCCTCTCGCTCCAGTACGTGATAAGGGGTACTGTCCACAAGGTACGTGCACGAGCACCAACACCGAGCCGCTGAACCACACTGGTAAAACTTTTTTGAAGGTTCCATCCGCGTGCCGATAGCATGCGCGTTTCGTCGTAAACATAGCTCCAAAGAGCTCAGCCAGTCCCTCCACAGATTACGCTCAAAGGAGATAAAAATTTATCCGTTCTACAGCGAAAGGCTTCCACGCAGATATATCCGATAGCGCACCTCCACGTTATGCCGATGTAGCCCCGCGTGCCTCAAAACCGCTCGGGAAGAGCCTTCCGACACAAACTTACCTGCCAAGGTTTTCGGCGAGCGCTTAAATCCAAGCGGAGCCTTGCTACTTTGCGGGATGCCAGAGAGCCAGCCATCAACAAGAAGCTCGGTCAGTGCGTGGGCCGGAGCCCACCGACCTCTCTTCGGCTCAGTTCTACCCCGCGTATGCGGGCCGACGTTAAAAGGAAAAAGGGCAAGGCTGGCCAAACAGAATGCGACCAACCAAGCCACCGCTAAAAGAGGGCAAAGATAAGGTAGGTTCCCGAATTAGCGCGGAGGCTGTATCAAAATGACTGGCCTCCGCAAAGAGTTTGCCTCGCGCTGAGAGATGCTCGACCCAAATCCCACATGCAGTAACTCAGGCCCGCGTGGATCAAAAGCTTCCCCATATTATCTTCACCGATAGCAAGTCGGTCAGCAGGAGGACAACCCGTTCTTGATCAAACTTTTTCCTTTACATTGCCCTCTGGACTGACTAACTCTGTCAGCATCATCTCAGAATCCTCCACGGACATCCGCAACCTTCACGCTTCAATCCCCCACAACCTCTCGCGGAGCAAACGCGAGCAAGCAGGCGTCTCGTTCAAGAAAGCAATACTCGTCTCGTCAACTACGCGCAATCAAGACCTTTTGCCCCAAGCAACAGCTGAACCAGAGGAATCGCACTTAAATGATTTCTAAGAACGGTATTAAGGGAAGGGGCACCATTTTTGCATATACCCTAATTTCAATCCAATAAAACCATTTAAATTAGCTATTTCAAGTTAAGCGACAAGCACAGGGATAGCCATATTGCTGTCACCCATCGGCGGGCTGACGCTCTTCCCGTCGGCTCAACCGACCGCCAGCGGCTGGCAACCTCTGCTTGCCCTAGTCATAGAATCCTAACGACGAAAGAAGCCGAACTCTCGCCCATGCTCCTTAACAGTTCCTTGACTAGGACCTTAATAGCTTGGATAAAATAAAGCTGAAACCCGCGCTTCAAACTTGGGATACACGGAATATAATGCTGCAGAGCGTAGAAGGCTACTCTCGCAAACGCCTCTTAAGAAGACTTTACGCGACCGTCACATTAGCGTACCCACAATTTATGTCCAGAGTATAATTATAATTATATCCTACTAATTTATAGTCAAGTAATATCTTTATAGAGAATAAATAGTAAGTAGAACTCGTAGGAGCGTTATTTAAAATATACAAATCTGCATAATGAGTTACACCGGTACCTTTGCTAGAAACCCAGGCAACCGAATAGTTGATAAATTTTATTTGCGCTGTTCCTCCAGGCGGTATTACTATAGGCTTCCCACCCATTTCCAGCGCAGAGCCTATGGTCCCGCTATGAATATAAACGCTTTTAGATATGTTTGTATTCTGGAGCTGGCTCGGCGTGGGTATCCACTGCAAATAGATGCTGGTGCACGGGGCCACGTTCACCGGAACCAAATTATTATTAACTAAGGTAAAGCTGATATTTAGAGTTATGTATCCATTTTTTGTGCTTCCCTTAACTCTAGCTATCACCGAGGCCTGGCTTCCCAGCGTTCCCGCCACAGGATAGACGTTCCCTTCGGCAGATGATGACGCAGTCGGTATTGTTAACGCTACAACCGTGGATGAGCCCACTCCAAGAGAAGTCCACATGCTTACCTTATAGTCACCGTTGAGCGCGCTGGGAAACGTTGCGTTATATTTCGTGAGGTTAACCATCTGGGTCTGACCTGGGTTCAGAGGTATGCTCACCTTGTAAAGCGATACCGAGTTCGTAACAGTATTATAAAGGTAAACGTTAACGATATCTATTGGCACCGCTCCCTCGTTCACGATGTTAAAAAGCACTTTATAGCCACTATTAACTGGAACCGCGAAAGCCTCGCTCACCGAGAACTTCTGGTTCATCCTCTGCTGCTGAAGTTCCCACGCCTTCTGCGTCGCTGTCCCATACTGCGTGTAGTTCTGCTGCAAGTAGTAGAATATGCCCAGTGAGAAGAAGAGAAGTATTATGAAGAACATCGCTCCCACAACGGTTGACTGCGCAGGCCTCTCTCTCTTTCTCATGACCAGGTCACGCTTGTGCTGTAACCGTCGCTCGTTATAACCACCACGTAGTAGGGCGGCGTCGTATTCTTAACAGAGGCCGTCATCATGACCGTCGCCGATAACCCGACGTCGACGTTTTCCGGCGTTCCCTGTCCGTTCACATAAACCTGCGTTATTGTCACCGGCTGCAGGCCCACGTTTGCCACCCATATCTGCGCGGAGTTAGAAGCTGAGTTAACGGCCACCTCTTCTATGACGAGGTCCTCCTGCACGACCTTTGCCTCCTTCTGGGTCGTGTAGACGGCGTTTCCGAGAAAGCTCTCAAGTGCAGGAAGGCTGGTCACGTAAACAACCGTGAAAAGCGATACAACTATCATGGTGGCTATTAGCGATCCCACTATCTCGGAAAGCCCCTTCCTCACAGCTAAAAAAAGCGGCATACACGTTTAAGGATTTGCCTGAAATTCGACTCACTTTCCGCGTCAAAGCAAACTTCTGCGAGGGCGGGCAAACCCCGAAAAACGCTTATTGCCTAAGAGATACTGGTCAGGAAGAATCAAATAAACGTTGAGCACGCGTATGCTAAAGTCGTTAAGCTCAAGCTCCTTTATAGAGCGAAGCGCAAGCAAATTCCGTCGCGACGCAAAAAATCCGCAAGGCTGGGACACTCGAAGCCTGCCAAGAGCAAAGGAATGTCGGAGAAACGCACCGTACTTTTATTGAACGATTGTAATACGGAAGCAGAGACGCAAGGAAACTTATAAAGGTCCATCGCTCCTCGCGGACAGCCCATATCCAGCGCTGGCTTACCCTTCTTCATAAGAGCTCAAAAGCCTTAACGGCAGGGAGTAAGGCATTGACGCCCAATTCAATCGCATTCTGCAAGCCCATAGACCACTCATAAATATCTTGAGGAATACCTTCTTTCGCGGACGCTTTAAAACAATCGGATCAATTTAGCAGCGATTATTTTTCGAGGGGTTTTATCCCTTCATGATTTTCCTAAAGCCTGAGCCGCCATATGCGAACTTAAAGCGATCCACTTCTCTTCGTCGTGCTGAATGTCTTATTCGCGGTTCTAGGCGAGAGTTTCAGGCAATTAGCAGACCGCGAGCAACGCAGCCTTACCGAGTCGATCAAGCATTAGCATTCCCGCCCTGCCTTCCCCGATCTGTCGCAACAAGCCTGTGATCCCTGCATCTAGGTTCATAAACGCCCAAACCACCCACCAAAACCTCCTCCGAAGAGCCCGAGAGCCTAGCAGTGAAGGTGGCTGGCGCACCACACACTGAGCAAACAGAGGTCAGCTTGACCACCTCATCTGCAATGGCTAGGAGGTAAGGCATGGGGCCGAAAGGCCTACCCAGATAATCCTTGTCCAGTCCAGCCAGCACTACCCTTTTTCCCTGGTCTGCCAGCCACTGCACGGCGTCGACGATCTTCATGTCGAAGAACTGGGCCTCGTCTATCCCAATTACGTCTGCCTCCTTCGAAAGAGCAAGGATCTCTAAAGCTGAGGATACTGTCGTACCAGGCATGCTGTGCCCGTCGTGGCTAACTATGCCGTCTCCGTAGCGCTTATCCAACGAGTGCTTGAACAGCCTTACCTCCTTTTTCGCAATCTGATAGCGGTGCATTTCTACCATGAGCTCTTCGGTCTTGCGCGAGAACATGGGACCAGTGTAAATCTTTATCCAACCAGCCATGCAACCCGTGATCTTCCCACATTTAAGCTTAGAAACGTGATGACGCAGTTGATGATCAACCAAACGATGCTCTCATTAAGCCATAAACCATGAATAACCCGAGAAACCGCCAACATACCAAGGACAGATACGAAGATACCCGCGTCTCTCGAACCATCGCGATGATCCATCTACAAAAGTGACGTAAAAAACGCAAAAGGAGCCACGAGACATGAAGCTCCTACATGAAGACCTTCAAAATGAGAACTCGTGCATTCACATTTAGATCAGACCAAAAGCCGCAAAAACTTCCGCAATTAGGACCGTAATTAGGACGCCACATCAGTCACAGAGCATGGACTTTGCTGATATCCTTCGCTGATTTGCATAATTTACAAGCACGAAGCCCCAGTTGGCGTAGGCTCCACCTGTGCTCCCGCCCACGCCAAATACGTATTCACCTTGGCTAGGCGCAGTGAAATAACTTCCGACGGACTCGGACGCCATGGCGACCCGACCCGTGTTAAGGTCCAGCGCGCTGGCGTAGATGTAACCATTTGAGGGGTCGTAGGTAACCGTGAGGCACACGTAGTCTTGTGGGTTTGGCTTAAAATACCCGGCGCCTACACCGTCCCATCCCGAATACCGGGACCCCAGATCCGGTGAAGGATAGGGGGCAACGCTGTATGTGTTCGCGTTCTTAACCTGAACTATCCATATGCTGAACTGACCCGTCGCCCCACTATACGTTCCACCAATTTGCCAGTAAGGATCCCACTGAACAACCACATACTGTGAGGAGCCATGGCTGTAGGGCAGGATCACGTCTCCTTGGTAAGGCGAAAATGAGCCCACCGAATTCGTCCCTCCACGGGTCCCAGAGGACACGTAAGGAATCTTATCGTCAGAGGCACTATCGGCTGCCCATCCCTTTGGGTTCAGGAACATATAAACCTCTAATCCATCGGCAGGCGTCGACGAACCGCTGCCGTAGGCTGCGATCACGGTCACCGTTACGTCGCCTCCATCATAATTTTCATTCCAGAAAACGCCGCCCGCGCTGTAGCGCTGATTTTCTACCAGCTCATACACGGGTTGGTTTGCCCCGCTGCTCGTACCCCAATAGGAGGACGCATTCGAGGATGAGTAATACTTGGGATAGCTGCTAGAGGGGTTGCCATTGTTATCTCCCTGGTATGCGTACGATGAGGGAAAGGAGCTGGCCCCGTTTAGCAAATTGAAGGCGTTTCCAGTTGGAGCAACCAGCGTTTCCTGCACGTTGTAGGAGAGGGTAACGCCCTGGAACGAGTAATTTAGGCTTCCCGTCGCCGTTGTCGAGGACGTCACGGGGGCACTCAGGGTCAAAACCTGCTGAATTGCGTACTCGCCCTTTGATAAAGCTATTTGCCCGTAAGGCCTTACCACGGACGCAGAACCCACCGGCGTGCCAGTGGCCAAGTTTCCAGAATAGGCGATAACGCTTCCAGATGAAATCCCGTTGCCCGAGCTAAGGGAAAGGGAAAGAGAACCCGGCAAGGCCGTATTCAAATCCGAGAGCAAGGACGTCAGCTTATACCCGGAGGCGGTCTCAAGGGTGTAAGCGTAAAGCGTTCTGGAGAATCCCGTGGGGCTCGCGATAAAAGTGCCGCCGCAGGGAGGTATCTGAAGCCAAGGTATAACCGGCTGAGGCGCAACGCCAACCGAAAAGCCACCGTCATAGGTCGTGACCACGTCAGCGAAAGCCAGGTTAACCAGCACGAGCATCGTCAACAGCGCGGCGATCAGCGCGTCGCTCTCTTTCGTACTCATTTTCCTCAACTCCAGTAGCCCGCGCGACCGCGGCGGCCAGCACCGCGCGCACCGCATCCTCAGCGCTCAGCTCCTCCTTCCCTCCACTCCAAACGTGGAGCGCCCGCTTTCCATCGAAAACGTAGGCCTCTCCCTCCACGGGCTCCGCCGGCATGCCCTCGTAAACTGCAAGCGAGTCCACCAAGAGCTTGTTTCCGCTCTTCTTATAAGGCAACCTCATGCCCCTCAACCCAGCGGCGACGGCGTTAAGCGGCCCTTCGCCAAGCCTGGAGAGAGCGCGATTTACCGGTCCGAACGTCCGCCAGTGAAGCCAAGAGGCGCGCGTGGTCAGGTTGAGCTCCGCTACGGCGAGCATAGCGATCAACAGCCAAAACGGAATTCCAAGGCTCAGCCTAACAGGCGATGAAAAAGTTATGTAGCCGGTGGGCGTTGGAATGACGTAACTGCCCCTCTCGAAGAGGTACCTGTAGCGAAATAGCAAGGTGTCCAGCATCAGCACAATAGAGATCAGCACGACGCCCATCGAGAAGTAAAGCGCGTACTTGGTCTTCCAAATCACGGGGACGATCGCTGATAAGAGCACGTAAACCGCTATGAGGGAGGGTATGTACATGTAGTACAGCATGCTCTCACCAAGCAATTTAACGTACATGCCGTTGACGAGGAGCTTGTCCTCGAAGAGGCTCGAGCTGGCCACCCAGGCGGGATAAAACATCCACGTGCCCACAAAAGAAACGGCCAGCAAAAGGTATACCAAGATCTCGCTTCTCAACGGGATCACCCGAGAACACGACGACCAAGGTCCTGGTATTCAGCACTTCCGAGGTAGGGTAAACGTAAAGCACGTGGACCCCCGCGCTTAGCGTGTAGAGATCGTGGGTCAAAGGACCGTTAGAGTATACCCACGTCTGAGGAGCACCAGGGGAAGTTGAGTTGAACTTGAAGGTCAGGACGTGATTGCCCGCGGGCACGTCTACGCCTTCGCTCCAAAGGCCCAAGCTGAAGAATACGTAGCGATGCGTGCTGTCGTCTGCCAACGAGACGTTGTAGAAATCCCTTATCACCAGGGGGATCGGGGATGACGTGGACACGTTAACGAAAAGCACGCCGTCCTTCAGCTCAACGGAGGACACTGTAAGGCTAATGCTGACGTTAACTGGAACCACGGAGAAGAAATAAATCGTGCTTGGCGCCCCGTTAAAGTATCCTTGAACCTCTCCCTTTATGCCCACGTGAGATAAGTTGAGGTAAGCGGGAAGAAGCGGGGAAAGAGCGTAAAGCGACTCATGCGAGACCGCAAGCTGGAAGCTTTCTCCGGTTTCTACGACAACGCCGCTGCCGCCCGTTGGAACAAAAGCACTTGAACCCACGATAGAAACTTTGATCAAAAGACCCTCGCTTGTCGCTGAAATGGGAAGGGCCTCGGCATATGGAACCCCGCCGCCCTCTAAAGGGGAAATGGAGGGAGTGGACTGATACTCCCAAAGCAGCACTGAAAAGCTCACAGCGATCAGCAGAGCAAGCGAAAAAACGTAAATTCTGAGATTGCTGGGCAAGCGCAGTTCGCCCTATGGGCGGCCGTCATCAGCTAGGTGTGGGAACTGAGATGGAGCTCTGGCTCACGACGTTATAGCCGAAACTAACACTGATGCTCTCGCTGCCCGATGTGACAGGAGTATATGGCTCTATCCATAACGACACGTAGTAAGTCCCATCGCTTGACAAAGAAATACTAGAAGACGGACCAGAAGACGCTACTGAGTTACCATTCTGGATTAGCGGAATCCACTCGACCCCCGAGGCCCCATTGACCACTGCATACATGTTATCGATCAAGTTACCGCTTATCGTTTCGTTGTTAACATAAAGGTATCCGGTCTGTGACACGGTGAACTCCACGGGCTCATAATAGTAGATCTCGGCCGCGTTAGTAACAGCCACGTTAACCGTGAAGCCCGTGGGCCGAACCGCCGTGCTTACGTAGTTACCCACGGCGTGATTGGGCCCTAAAGAAAACGTAATCGGAGCGCTCACGATGCTCACGTTTACATAGCCCGTGTAAGTAAATATAACGTCGGCAAGGGCAAGGCTAAAGCCTGCCACCAAAAGCGCCGTAGCTATCAACCCGTAAAGAGCTTTATTTTGGCTCCTCATATCAAGGAAAACATTAAATACGCTTTTAAATTTTATGCTGAAATTGCATTGTTACATTAGTTCCGATGAGCACTTTCTAGAGAGATAATAAGTAGTGGTTAGAGCCACAAGGTTATGGCAGCCAGTAGCTCTAACCACTGGGATAAGTCCGCAGGCAAGGGAGATAAGCCCAGCCCTAAACGTGATCTACACCACCGCCTGGAGAAGGGTATCCAAGATGATTCCAGAGGTGAGGCTGCCGAGCGCCAACGACTGAAGTGGCGGCAGACGGCACCGGGCTTAAAACGGGAAGCGCTGGGGAGTACCTTCAGGTACGGCAAGCCTGGAAGACGGAGAAAGCACGTGGTTTTGGTCATAACCGTCGATATCAGGCACAGGAAGCTTCTCGGCGCTGACGCTTACTTGGAGGGAAGAGGGCATTCTGAAGCGAAAACGGCCTAAGGATGATCGCCGAGGTCCGTAAGGAGGGGAAGACCGTCAAGAGGTTCTACGGCGATGGCGCTTACGGCACAAACCTCGTCTTTTCCTCGCTGAAGGACGCGAAGAGCGCCGTGAAGATAAGGGAAAACGCCACCACGGATCGCTCCCGCGGCTCTAAGAGAAGGAGGGACAAGATCAGGAAGTACCATTCGCTCGGCTACAACAGCTGAAAAGCTGAGACGGGCTACGGGAAGAGGTGGGCCGTGGAAGGTTTCTTCTCGACTATGAAGAGAAAGTTCGCCGAGGACACTGACCGCTGAGAGGCCGCAAACGCTTGTGGCTGAGGCAGTTCAAAGGGCGTGGGCTTACGACGAAATGGTTTGCTATGCGAAGGCTAGGATTCAAAGAGCAGGGAGGCAAGGTAAAGCAGGCGAAAAGCGTGGTCTAGGAATTATTCAACAGAGCATATAAAGCCGAAGCCTTAAAAGCGAAAATTGTGTTGAAAACGCACCTAAAATGTATCAGATTCTCTATTCTCTGAATGTTGACGAAAAACCTTCGCCATCTGGTCTTTCGCTTAGCCTCAAGGTGATGGGCAAGAAGGCAATGAGGAATAGGGGGTGATTAGGATAAGCGGAAAAGAGCCACATTTGAAAAGGGGAATCGGCAAGCTTTCTCTCATACCTCTCGGCATAGGAGGGTCCATAGCGGGAGCGATAATTTACGGGGCGCAAAAGGCCATAGCCACTGCAGGGCCAGCCGGTCTGCTGGCTTACGCCATAGCTCCATTCCTCTACATAACCATAGCCCTAACGTACATAGATATAGCCATGGACTTCCCGGAGGCTGGAGGTCCTTCAAGGTTCGCCATATACAGCCACGGGCAGGCGACGAACCTCATTAACTCCATGTCCGACCTCATATGGTACCTCTTCATACCCCCTCTTGAAGTCTACGTGTTCGTGGGGCTCGTCCTCCACTACTTCATCCCGTCGGTTTTGACGCCGGCCGGAAACCTAAGCCTATTGGGCGGGGCAATAGCCGTCGCTGTGATTCTGCTCTTCGTCCCCATAAACTACTTCGGCATAAGGGCTTTCACGGCGGTAGGCAACGTTGTTGGTTGGCTAAAGGTCGCGCTGTACGTCTTAATGGCCGCCTTCTTCATATGGATAGGGCTAAGCGTGAACCCCGACTCGGTCAGGAACTTCACGGCCTACGGCGGCTTCATGCCCTATGGCCTCGCTGGGCTCTTTGCGGCAATGCCCATAGTTATGTTCTCCTTTGGAGGGGCCAGGTGGGTGGCCGACTTCGCCGAGGAACTAAAGGATAGAAGGTACATAATATACGGGATATTGATAACGGTGATTGGCGAGGGCGTGATTTACCTGACCTTCACTCTGGCCTTCCTCCTGAACGTGAACTGGAGCGCCTTGGGCGTAGCGCCGGGCCACTGGACGAGCCTTCTGAGCTTGCTTGAGCTTCCCTACTACGCCATGGCCAGCACTTACCACCTGCCTGCCATGGCATATCTGATCCTGATCTACCTAACGCTGGCCCCCATAATGGTGGGATTTGTGTACATGGGAGGTGGGGCGAGGGTGATGTTGGCCATGGGCAGGTCAGGCTACCTGAACAAGAACGTCAAGGACATACATCCAAAGTACGGAGTGCCCTACTGGTCTATAATAGTCTTCGGCCTCGTGGGCGCAGCCGTCTCATTCCTGTTTGCGCCTGTACCGGGCCTCTACGCGCTGATAAACGACACCGTTTCCGCGGGCTTCATAGGCTTTCTCGCTAACCCTGTGGCCATGATGGTGCTCAGAAAACAGGGCATGTCCAAGTACCAAGTACCCGCTGGCTGGTTCGTCTCAGCGGTGGCCTTTGCCATATCATCCCTGATCGTATTCTGGAGCGGTTGGCCAGCTGTTCCCTATTCCGTTTTGCTGATAGCAGTAGCCTCTTTGATATTCGGGATAATTTACAGGATACGCGAGGGGTGGCGGGAGGCGCTTTGGTACGTTGGCCTAATCGCTTTCTTAACCGCCATGACTTACCTGGGATCCGACGGAGCTCTCAACCTGATACCGTACATGTGGGCTACGCTGATAACCGTTGTCGTATCCGTTGCCCTGTTCTATCCGCTGGGGCTGATATCAGGACTCAAAGAAAAGAACTATAAGGCGCACTTAGGCGAGTCGGGAGCTCCATCTACTTTCGCCCAGAAGAAAAGCGACAAAGCGCGAAATCGCGAAATAACCTAAGCGACCATAACAAAAGCACCCACAAAAACTTAAATAAAAATCGCGCGATTACAAAAATTTTTCCGTTGTTTGGCAAAGGTTGCGCTGCGAGCGCCAGACACCTATGCCGGCACACCGATGGCGGGTTCCCGCAGAGCCTCCTGGTCACTGCTCACCCTGCGGGTTAACCACGACGGCGGTAGCGTATCTAGGAGTGACTCTGGTTACCTTTATCTTGACCTTATCTCCCTGCTTCGTACCTGGGACGAAAACGATGAAGCGCTCTATCTTGGCAACTCCCTCGCCCCTCCTGCTAGTGTCGGTTATCTCTACGTCGTACTCTTTTCCCTCTTCTACGGGCTTCTCGAAAAAGCTTCCGCCGCTTCTCCTGTAAGACATTCATTTCACCTCCACATTTATTTTTTGCAAGGGACTGGTAGAAGCACACCCCATTTAGCATGAGCTAATACCTGTCCGAATGCAGAGAAATTAGCCCCCAGCATATAAGCCTGCGGGAAGCTTGCAAATCACCGAAACAAGCGCGGAAGGCCACCGTCACTATCCTTTTACATGTAGAGTGGATATACTCATGGTAACCGAGGAGGAGGTTTTGAAGAGCATTGAGGACGTCGTTGACCCAGAAACGCAGATAACCATATCAGAAATGCAGCTCGTTGACGAGGTAAAGGTAAGCGATGACGGAGCCGTTAAGGTAAAGATGCACATGACAACCCCTCTTTGCCCCGCTCAGTACGCCTACAGCATAGCCCTGGACGTAAAGGATAGGGTATCCGCTCTCAAGGACGTGAAGAGGGTTACCGTGGTTATCACGAACCACTACCTCTCGCCTGAGATAAACCAAGCGGTAAACGGCCCCGACTGGAAGCCGGAAAGCCCAGACGAGGCCGGGCCCGTACCTGGCGAGGAAGGAGATCAGGAAGGATCAGATCAGCAGCGAAAGCGCATCATCTTTTAAAGCGTTGCGCGGGGACCCTATGGACGAGTGCTTGAGGCCTTCACCCCTTTTTAAGGGGCAGGTAAGCGACCTCTTTTACTGCTGGATCAGAAAAAAGACCAAGGAGGGCGAGGAATTCCTTCCAGCTGAGGCAGCTGACTTCTGGAAGTACGACTTCTCTGAAGCCGAGTACACGGACTTCGTGAACTCGAACTACGTGAAGCCCAAGGGAGTGCTAACCACAAGCCTCAGGAGCAAGAAGGCCTTTGACTACGGGACTTTCGAGCTGAGGGCAAGGCTCCCCGAGGCAGAAAGAGGACCCATCCTCTGGTTTGGCTTCGAGCTGGATGACCTGTTCGCAGGAGGACTATCTCACTTCGGGTACTGGACTCACGACGGTTCCCTTAGGGCTTTCTGCGGTGCGGCCTCAGCGCAGGCGGCGATAGACTTGACGCGCTTCCTTCCGTCGGATCATCAGCAGATCAAGCATTGGTACAAGATAACCAGGGGGAGGGACTTCACACTTTGGTTCATAGACGGAAAGATAAGGGGAATGTGCGTGTCAACCTCTGGAGCTCCCACGGGCATCGTTTACGAAGGGGCCGAATACTCTCTTGCCATAAGCGGCGACGTTCCCTCGAGAAGGTTGCCGGTGCTGCTTGACATAGATGGCGCGGACCAAGCCGATTACGTTTGGAAGGGATTGAACCCATGGGATCTCAGGGTAGCCGATGGCATAGGAGGCGCTCCGCTCCACTTGAAGCTTGAAGACGAGGGCGGTGTGCTGATGAATAGGAAGCTGAAGAAGGGGGCAAAGATCGCCACCGGTCCGTTTCCGGCCATCGGAAGCGTGCGCGTTCGCGCGACGACAAGCGGACAGGTGAAAATCACCCTCGAAGCATCGGATGATGGAAGGCATTGGTACACGGCCGCCTTCGCGGAGGGGTCGATGCCCAGCGTTGAGGCAAGATCTCCCGGACTCGTAGGGCGGGCGGTAATCGAGACTCCAGAGGACGGGGCGTTAGAAGACGCCAGCGCAACGGTTTTCCCGGACTAGCTTGAGTTAGTTACTTAGCCCATGGCCAGCCGCGTTCGGATGAGATTTCAAGGCCACCAAGCGCAACAACGCGTAAAGGACCATGGCCATCGATCCCATGCAACCCATAAAGCTCTCTTCGGAAAAGGTGTATCAATCAAGGACCTTCGCGCTTTACAGGGAGACCTTTCAAAAAGACGACAGAAAGATAAGCGTGGAGATAGTGAGGCACCGCGGGGCCGTTGGTATCCTTCCCATTTTAAGCGACGAGGTCATATTGGAGAGGCAGTTCCGCTACAGCCTCAACGCGTGGATACTCGAGATACCGGCCGGCACCCTGGAGGAGAACGAAACCGATGAGGAGTGCGCCAGGAGGGAGCTGGCGGAAGAAACGGGCTACTCCGCTGATAAGTTGGTGAAGATGGGGCAGATAGCGGCGACGCCGGGCTACGATGATGAGATAATAAGGCTCTTTGTGGCATGGGTAAGCGAGGAGCCTGCGACACAGCACCTGGACCAAGACGAGGTCATAAAGGTCGCGAAGCTGAAAAAAGAAGAGCTGCTGAAGAAGGTAAGGGAGGGGGAGATATTCGACGGAAAAACTGTCGTCGCCTCCCTGCTTGCAAAGGAGCTCGGCTACCTTTAGCCTTTGATTAGCCTTCGAACACCTTCCTTACGTCATCGCTAACGTAGCCCTTGAGCAAACCCCCCTTGAGGAATGGCTGGTACTTGGGGATTACCCAGTACTTCATGAGGGGGAGGTAGAGGAGGCCGGAGATGAGAAAGGCGGTTATCCATGAATCGGCGTAAAGGAGCTCCGTCACCGGGTTGATGAGAATCCCAAGAGGCGAGAGATATGTGACGACAGTGGCAACGGCGAAGGCAACTATGGCCGCCGGGTTTACGCCGTGCCAGTACCTGAAGCGGCCCCTGCTCACGTACGCGTCAACGGCCTCAAACTTGAACCTGCGTATGACGGCGTAGTCGAACACCGTGACCCCCGCAACCGCTCCCAGCACTCCCCCATAGGCGAGCAGCCAGTCATCTATGTAAGTGTAGGCTCCCCGCGAGTAGAAGGTCCAAGCCCCCAGAAGGGCGCTTATGGCCACTCCTATGGCGATCCCCCTGAACCAGCTCAGGTGCTTCGAGTACGTGTTGGCTATGTCGTAGCCCGGAGCAACGGAGTTGGCGTAGACGTTGACCACGTAGGTGGCCAGCATGAAGGAGAAGAGGACGAAGTAGCTTAGATAGCGCGGAAGGTAAACGGCCGCCAGCACAACGGGATCAGCTATTCCGCTTCCTCCGTTTAGACCCAGGAGCTTCGTCCCACCGTAAGTGATTATGCCGAGGGCCCCTATGGCGGCCATCATAAAGGGCATAGGAAGCTGGCCCCACACGTGAGCCCTCTGCGACTTGGCGAACCTCGTGAAGTCAGGCATGCTCCTAACCATCGTCGCCCAGAAGGCCACGTTGGCGTTCAAGAAAGATATGGCGCCAAGCCAGAACTGGAAGGGCGTCAGCGATGAGGAGGCCGGCGCGAGGGGGGCAAACCTCCAGCCGGTCCTCAGCATGACGCTCAAGAAGAGCGTCAGAAATCCAGCCAGCACTATGGGGGCCGCGAAGGCAGCCAGCCACTTGAGCGGCGGCTGCCCCTTGCGAGGGGGAGAGATGTAAAAGAGAAGCAACTGCGTGGCTATGACCACCGCGAACGTGGTCCAGAATATCTTTGGAAACATAACCGAAAGCGTGTAAGTCTGAACCCCGCTCGTTATTATTGAGGTCTTGCCGGAGGCCACGACGTACATGGCTACCGCGGCTTCGGTGATTATGTATGACTCAATGCCCCACCATCCCATGGAAACGACTGCCCTTATCCAGGAGGACAGCTGCGTGCCGTAAATCCCCCACCTCGTCCTGCTCAGCTGCGCCTCGGACATTCCGTACCTGGCGCCGCCGTGCGACTGAATGAGCATGGGGATCAGAACTATGGCGTTGCCAAGAAACACCTCCAATATGGACTGCCACCAGTTGAGCCCGAAAGCTGGCCCAGCAACCGCAAGCATCCACGTCGGAACTATGGCGACCATGCTGAACCATATGGCCGCAAAGGTCAGGGGTCCCCAGCTCCTCAGCGACATCGGAGTTGGGTGAAAGTCCTCGTTCCACAGGTACTTCTCTTCGGGAAACTTTTCCCTGAGCTCAACCTGACCCCTGCTCTTGTCGTAATAAATAAAAGAAGAACGATCAAAAGAGGGGTCATCCAATCCTTCCTTATTAGACCCTGAACTCGACACCTGGTCCGTCTTTTAACTCCACTTATATAGATTTCGGGTTTCAAGCCCAAAAATTTTACATGATTATGTCAGAAAATCGCCGCAGCCTCGTGCAGTGCCCGCCCAAAGGGATATAAGCCGCCTATAGCCCCTCCTGAGCTTCGATGGACATAGATAAGATTCGCGAGTTCTTCAACCTAGGTGACAACTACATAAGAAAGCTGAGCGCGGGATCATCGACCACCTACGAGATCGGCGCTGGAACCTACGTGATCGATTCCGAAAACGGCAGAAGGATAGCGTGCTATCCAAGCTTCTGCGGGGATGAAATGATGAGGGCGGCTCGCGACATGGCCAGGGACTTCGTAACCGCGCTCAAGATGATGGGCTATCTTGATCAAAGGATCCTCCTTCTCAACGTTCTGAGGGCGGCTCCCGGCTACGGGGTAAGGGAGACCTTGCTGGAGTCCGGAGCGGACGTGTCGGAAAGCTGGATAAGGCCCTACTACGTTCATCCATCCTACAGGCTACACACAGTTCAGGATTTGGGGCTCAAGTTTGAGAGCTACTCGGATCTGAGGTCAGGCTCTTACACCCTGATAAAGCCCGACACGGAGGCGACGGGTTTCACCTCCCTCTTCTCCTTACATAGGTTTTTGGACAGGTGCGAGAAGGAAGGCTGCAGGGTAGAGCGCCTGATACTTTACGGCTTCATAGCAGAAAAGGGGCTTCAGACCATAAGGCAGGCATTTGGCAACAGGATTCGCGAGATCATAGCCTTCGCCATAGAGGACATGACCCCCCTAGCCCAAAACGGCTACGACATGCCCGTGTACGGGATAGACCTGTCGGCCTTGGAGGAAAGAGGCGAGAGGAAGTACCTGGCAGCCAAAGCGCCTCGCGAGGTCGTGGACGCCCTTCTGGCCTCGTGCTACCCGGGAATGGACCAGCCAGGGGACTGGTCAGAAAGGCAGAGCAGGCTTTTTGACGGGCAGAGCTGGATAAACGTTGACCTAACCGTCCACCTGAAGAGGAGCAGGGACCTCCTTGAACGCCTCAGAAGAGCCCAGATGAGCGAGCCCTGGTATCAGGAGGATCACGAGAGGATCTACGAAAAACAGGTAAGCATGATAGAGGACGCCATGGCCTCGGTTCAATGGTAAATAAAAAAATCAAAGCGAAAAATCACTTTTCAAATATCTTTTTCGTGTCATCTGCTATGTAGCCCTTTAGCAAACCCCCCTTGAGGAATGGCTGGTACTTGGGGATTACCCAGTACTTCATGAGGGGGAGGTAGAGGAGGCCGGAGATCAATATGGCCGATATCCACGCGTTTTGGAAAACCCACGCCTGGCCCGGGTAGAGCTGCGATATGCTCACGGGCAAGTAGTAATTCGGAGGAAATACGAGCACCATGGATGCTATGAAGGCGACGACCGCCGCCGGGTTTACGCCGTGCCAGTACCTGAAGCGGCCCCTCGATAGGAAGTTGTCAGGAAGTTCGAACTTGAACCTGCGTATGACGGCGTAGTCGAACACGAGGACGCCCTCAATGCCACCAAGAAGAGCGCCGTAGGTCAGCAACCAGTTTTCGACGTAGCTGAAGGCGCTGAAGTAGTAAGTCCACGACTGCAACAACGCGGCCACAAGGATCACTATGACCACTCCCCTTATCCACGAGATCTTCTTGGGATATATGTTTGAGAAGTCGTAGGCTGGGCCCACCGTATCCGCGTATATGTTGACTATTATGACCCCCAGCAGAAGGAGGAAGAGGGCCAAGTACGCAAGCCAAGGATTGCTCACGACCAAGGCCGTGAGAACTATGGGATCCCACACAGGAAAGTGAAAAACCTCAAGGGATGCGCCCGTGACGACGAGCGCTAGCGCGGCTATTCCGGTCATGAGGAAGGGCATGGGTATTTGGCCCACGGTTTGGGCGAACTGGCTCTTTGCGAACCTGCTGTAGTCTGGCATGCTCAGAACCATGGTCGCCCAGAAGGCCACGTTCGCGTTTATGAGACCTATGAGCGCGTACCAGAAGGCGCTGCCAGAAACCGTTACCGGCTGCGAAAGGATGGAGAGCCAATGCCATCCGGCGGCGCTCATGGCGTAGTAGAAGAGAATGAGGAAGCCCGCAAAACCTATGAAGGGAACGCTCCAGCTCACGATCTTGAGCACCTTCATCCCCGTCTTTGGCGGGGAGAGGTAGAGCAGGCCCAGCCTGGCCACTATGGTTATCACGAACACCGACCAGAAAAGCATGGGGTTGATTGTGGATATGAGGAAGGGAAGGAGCGCTGGAGAGCTCTGAGCAAGATTGAGAAGCACGCCAACCTGATGCGTGGCAATTATGTACATGGCCCCGATGGCCTCCGTGATAATCCACGTGTCGATTCCCCACCAGCCAGCCCCTATTATTCCCCTGAGTATTGATGGAATCCAGGCGCCGTACGTGCCCCACCTGCTCCTCGTGAGCGGAGTTTCAGGTATGCCGTACCTGGCGCCGCCGTGGGCTATTATGAGCATGGGGACCAAAACTATGAGGTTCCCAGCCAGCACCGCCACTATGCCCCAAAGCCAGTTCAGCCCAAAGGAGTAGGCCAGGGAAACGAGGGACCACGACTCGACCTCTATTGACATGCCAAACCATATGGAGAAAAACGTGAGCGGGCCCCAGTTCCTGTTCTTAACGGGAGTTGGGTGAAAGTCCTCGTTCCACAGGTACTTCTCTTCGGGAAAACCCTGCTTTAGCTCGACGTAACCCTTGTCGGCGTGAAATTCCGTGATCGCAACCCTGTCTATTACCTCATCCTTTGAAACAGACACCTGGTCCTTCTTTTAACTCTATTTATATAGATTTCGGACCAAAAACCCAAAAATTTTACATGTTTATGTAGAAACCTTTGGCGCCCTTCTTGAGCGAAGCCAAAGGATCAGGACAGCGGCCACTGCGGCAACCGCCACCACTGCAGCTGCAACGTAGGGCGCGTAAACCGTCACGGGAACGGAAACGATCTCAAGGTAGCTCCCCTGGGGAACTGCGTAGCCGTAAACCTGTATCTCCGCGGAGGGATCTTCTCTGTAGGAGAGGCTGTAGGTTTGACCGTTTACGGTGGCCTTAAGCAGGACGCTTTCGTTGGTAGGATAGTCCTTGGTGAACGTGGTTACGCCTGTAAAGGGATCGTAATGGCGGTTCCACTGGGTAAGGGGTTGGTTGAACTCTGAGAAGTCCAGGAGGGCGTTGGCTTCTCCAAGATGAAGGCCCTCGCCCCTCATAAATGAGCTCAGGAGGCCGCTCGGAGTGACGAAGCTGGGAAAACGAGGGTTAACGTTGAACGGAGAACCGTGGGACATCACGTCCCAATCGCGCCCGACCACGAAAGCCCTCCAGTTGGCGTTGACCACGAGCTTAGAGGAGTTGAGTTGGGTTATGTTTGCGACGTAAATCGTCAAGCTTACGTTCTCAACCTCCTCGGCATAGCTTTCAGTCCCCTTGTAAGTGGAGGTGTAAATCAACGTGTAGTTGATCAGGGACGCATTGGGATCCTGGCGTTTTATGCTCGCGATGAGAGGGCCTGCCTCTCCAGGACCGCCTTGGCTTGTGACCTGCTCCGAGCTGCTCTTTCCGTTGAAGATGCCTGAAAGGAAGGAATTCGCCGGATAAGTCAGGTTAAAAGACCTCACGACGGTGTAAGTCACCTTCGCCACGTTCTGCTTAGGGTAGATCACGGCGTTCAAAGTGGCCCCGAAAACGGGGTAAGTTCCAAGCGAGGCCAACAATAGCAATACCACCGACGATATAACTGCGCTTTTGCCCATCATAAGTAGTTAAGCGGCCGCGCTAATAAAGAACGCCCGTGAAACGCGTTTTTCAGAAGAGGGAACGCGCGTTCCCGCCCTGCGGTCAAGGCGACGGCAGGGCGCTTGGGTACTCGGACGGATGGTAAACCGTCACGTTCTGGCCCTGCTGGTTTGTGTATTGGACCTCGGTGACCGTGCCGTTATCGCTGTAGTAGACCCTGTTGGCCACGATGTAGCCGTGGATCTTGGCCTCGGATATTGGAGATAGCATGGAGTAGTTTGCGGTCTGCCTTAGGTCGGTCAAGCTGCCGATGTTCTCAACAACGTAGGCAGTAACCTGCGCTGCCCTGTCGGCGGCCAACACCCCGTGAAACATCCCTGGGTAGAAGTGACTGTTTGATATACCCCTTATGATGACCCAGGGAACGCCGAACTGCGCGTTCGCAAACGCGAAGCCCCATCCCTCGTTCTCGCCCACGTCCGCTTGATAGAGCGCGTTCTGGAGCGCGTTCAATGAAACTGGATCCGTCCAAAAGCCTCCGGAACTTATGACGCCCACCACCACCTTTGCCTGAACGGAACCAGTGGAATTACCGGCCACTATATCGGAAAGGGGAGTCGTACCCAGCCCGCTGTAGGAAGAGGCCAGCCTAACCAAGGGTGCTGAAGCCGCCAGCGCCGCCACGTAGACGTAGCTCACGTCCTCCGTTCCAGGCCCATAACCGTAGGACGAGGCGTTCGATGGAGTGGGCCCGACCTCTCCATACCCAGTTACCAGCGAGTTCCCTATTATGGAGGCGTTCGTCACGATCATCTCGTCTCCGCTGTAATCTGTCATGTAGTTCCCGTTGTGGAAGTGAACAGAGCCCTTGTTTATGACAAACGCCCCAACGACCACGTCGCCAGTGTTTATGTAGGGGTTCCTTGACCCCCTATGCCGCTCAGTATGGCAGCGGTTACGTTGAAGTACTGATCCATCAGAAAGGTGGCCATCTCGGCCGATGAGTCCTTCTCCCCGGCCCTAACCTCCACTACTGGATGGCCCCTGATCGTACCAACGTAGTAAGTGAAGCCGTCTATGATCACCTCTCCCGTTACGTTCATCAGGGCCAAAACGGGGGCCTGCTCGTAGGCCGTTATGTCAACTATTCCAACCCTTGGCGTGTCCAACGCCTGCGAAAGAGATTCGCCCGAGAAAGAAACGTACTTCAGACGCTGCGAAAAGCGGCCATATAGCCTCTCAAGCGCTGAAAGCTTAGCGCTAGATTGGCTGTACGAAGCGTAGAAGTAAGCCATGCCCGCAAAGCCCACGACAACGAGGACCAGCAGCGCGGAAGCGACCTTAGACCATCCTTTCTTTACGCGCATATGCAAAAAACTGAGATAGATTTAAGCATATTTTTACACGATTATGCAATAGGCCTGAACTTCGTCCCGTAGTGTATGAGGCCCTCCTCGCCGTCCTCGGAGATCTTCCTAAACACCGCCTCTACCTCCATCCCCTCCTTTACCTCGCCGAAGACGTCTGTCAGCGTTCCAAGCACCCTTACCCCGTTCTCCAGTTCCACGACTACGACGTAGTACGGGACGTATGCCTCGAAGCCATTGGGAGGGCTGCGAAGAAGGGAGAAGCTCACCACCTTCCCCTTTCTCGGAAGCTGCACCACTTCAACGTCCTTTGAGTGGCACTTGGGGCACGAGCTCCTAGGAGGGAAGGACACCTCTCCGCAGCTCTTGCACCTTATTCCCTCAAGCCTGTAATGCGCGCCTATGTTCCTCCAATATCTCGGTACTGTCATCTCGATCACCTCTTCCTCTTGAACACGCCAATGACGGCGTGTGAACCCGATCCGCCCAAGTTGTGAAAGGCACCTATCTCGGCCCTTGGCACCTGCATTTTACCGGCTTTTCCCTGGAGCTGCCTAACAACCTCAACGGCCCCGTAAACGCCCGTGGCGCCAACTGGATGGCCCCTTGCCTTGAGTCCGCCTTCCGGATTCACTGGGAGCTTACCGTCCCTCTCGGCGTTTCCCTCGTGGAAGAACTTCGCCCCCTCCCCTTTGCCAACGACCCCTATGTCCTCAAGGGCTAGAGCCGCCATTATGGTGAAGGCGTCGTGGACTTCAAGGACGTTGAGGTCCTTTGGCTCTATCTTGGCAGCTGAAAAAGCAGCCTTTGCCGCCCTTGCGGTCGCAGGGACATCGCTGAGGCTCGTCCTTCCGTTCACGCCTATGGTGTCAACGCCAACTCCCATGCCCGCGAGCTCCACTTGGACGTCTCCCTTGGCCAGCTCGGGCCTCGTCAACAGAATCGCGGCCGCGCCATCTCCGGTTGGAGAGCAGTCGAGAAGCCTTATGGGATCGGCTATGACCCTTGACCTGTTTACGTCTTCAACCGTTATGGCCTTCCTCAGCTGGGCGTAGGGATTGTCAACGGCGTTCTTATGCATCATCACGGCTATCTCAGAGAGCCAGTCCCTGGGCACGTTGTAATCCTTCATGTAACTCCTCATGAGGAGGGCGTTCAATGAGGTAAAGCTCGCGCCGTAGTACGACTCGAAGTCCGCGTCTGCTGCCTCAGCCAAAGCTGTGGTTATGCTATCAGAGGGCTCCTCGCTGAGCTTCTCAACCCCAACCACAAGCGCGGAGTCGTAAACGCCGGACTTTACGGCCATGTAGCCGGCTAAGAGCGCAGAACCTCCAGAGGAGCAGGCGGACTCCACCTTAAAGGCGGGGACAAGCGGGAAGGCTCCAGCCCCGTCCTCAAGGGCGAGACCCAGATGCTCCTGGCCGTCAAGCTCTCCTGCCACCATGTTTCCAACGAAAACGACCTGAGGTTGTATCCCGGCTTCCTCGATCGCCTGTCTTGAGGCCTCCGCGAACAGGTCAGAGAGAGAATCCTCCCATCTCCTCCCTATTTTCGTTAACCCAGTGCCAACCACAACAGGATTGTCGCTCACTTCGCTCCACCTCCAAGCCTTATGCCTCCCCTAAACTTGAGGTAAAGCGCGTAGTCTATCTCCACGCGCTTGCTCACGTAATCCATGACCTTTCTGGCCTTATCCCTTCTTGCCTCGATCCCGTCCTCTATGACGAAGCTGAAGGAGTCGCTGCCGGCCCCAGAGCCGAAGGACGTCACCAGCACCCTTTGCCCCGGCTTCGCGACGTCAAGCACAGCCGAGAAACCGGTTATGGACGCAGCGGCGTACGTGTTGCCTATCATGGGGCTGAGAAGGCCGACCTTCAGGGCCGAGGGCGATATGCCCAAGTCCCTGGCCGCCGTCAATGGGTAGCGCCCGTTAGGCTGATGGAAGACCACGTAATCGAAGTCCGACGGCTTCAGCCCAAGCTCCTCCATGAGGGCCCTTGTTGCCCCCTCCACGTGCTTGAAGTAGGCGGGCTCGCCTGTGAAGCCCTCGCCGTGCGAGGGATAGCGCGCGGCGTACCTCCTCCAGAAGTCCGGGGTGTCCGACACGAAGGAAACCGATCCCTCGAGCGTCGCTGCAGCGTCTTTGGAGCCCGGGCCAACTATTATGGCCGTTGCCCCAGACGCCGCCGTGTACTCCAGGTGGTCGCCTGGCCCTCCCTGGGCGGTGTCGGAACCTATGGCCATGCCGTACTTTATCATCCCAGATGAGACCAGGGCAATAGTCGCCTGAAGCCCTTCGGTTCCAGCCTTGCACGCGAACTCGAGGTCTGCCGCCAACGAGAACGGGCCAACGCCAAGGGCCTCCGCAACCGTGGTGGCCGTTGGCTTCACGGCGTAAGGAGGGGATTCCGTGCCGACGTAAAGGGCACCTATATCCTTTGGATTGACGCCTGCCCTGCTCAGCGCGTTCCTTCCGGCCTCCACGGCCATGGTAGCGCTGTCCTCGTCAGGGCCTGCCACGGCCTTCTCCTTGACGTTCAGCTCCTCCTCATATTGAACAGGATCCCTCCCCCAAACCCTCGATATCTCAGCAACGGTAAGCCTGTAAGGCGGGACGTAGCTTCCCCACCCGTAAACCGATACCGGGTTTTTCGGCTTCATGCTGGTGGCACCGCTTATAGGGTTTTAAGCTCTCCCTGACCAGAAAGCCCGGCCTCGAACGCCTTCAGGTTGACGTCGACGGCCTTCTTGGGGACGTAAAGCGATATGGCCTTCTTGAGCGTTTCCACGTCAAAGGGGAGCTGAAACTCCCTCGCGAGCACGCCCAGAAGCACGCTGTTGGTCGCCCTTGGCTCGCCCACCGACCGCGCCACCTCTCCCGCGTCAACCAGGCGCACGTTATCGGTTATGGCCCCCATGTACTTCCTGAAATCCTCTGGCGTCGGGTACTTGGTCAGGCCAGCGGAGGCAGTCACGGGTATCATCTTGTCCGTGGCCACTATGGCAAGCCCTCCCTTCTTCAGATACTTGGCGTACCTCATGCCCTCCCAGAACTCCAAGGAAAGAAGGACGTCAGCCGTGCCCAGCGGTATAAGGGGTGCTGGTTCCTCCTTTTCTCTTATCCTGACGTGTGACGACGCCGTGCCCCCTCTCTGTGCCTGTCCATGAGTTTCACCGGCAACCACTTTTAACCCCGCAAGCACGGCAGCTGCCGCGACGACGCTTGATAGCACAAGCGTTCCCTGTCCGCCAACCCCGCAAACAACCATGTCAAGCGACTTCTCGGCCATGATCATCGCTTCCTCTCTGTGAGATGTATGGCGTCGAACGGGCAGTCCTGCGCGCACAGGCTACAGCCCGTGCACTCATCGGGGTTTATGATGACCTTCCTGGTCGAGTAGTCAAAGACAAGGGCAGGGCATCCCGTCTCCAGCACGCAAAGCCTGCACCCAGTGCACTTCTCGGGATCGACCTCGTAAAGGGGCAGCTTTATGCCCTTTCTTCTCGCGTCCCTCTCTATCTGGAGGGCGCACTCGTGCCTAAAGACAACGACCGAGGGGCCTGGATAGGCTATGGCCTCCTCAAGAGCGGCCTCTGAGTGCTTTATGTCTTCAAGCGGGTCAACCGTTATGACCTTTTTAACCCCCACCGCCTTGGCGACGTCCTCTATCATTATTGATGGAGAGACCTCGCCCATGGCGTTGATTCCAGTCGACGGACTGGGTTGGTGACCCGTCATGGCCGTCCACCTGTTATCAAGAACTGCGACGGTTATGTGGGCGTTGTCCATGACGGCATCTATGAGAGCTGGAATCCCGGCGTGGAAGAAGGTCGAATCTCCTATAACCGCTATTATAGCCCCCTTCACGCCAGCCCTCTCAAAGCCGACCGCCATCGAAATGCTTGCCCCCATGGACACGCAAGTGTCAAGAGCCCTAAGGGGAGGGTTCACGCCCTGGTTGTAGCATCCCCTGTCGCCTGCAACAACGCCGCCGTGCTTTCTTATTACCCTCTTTATGGCAAGGTAGCTGGCGGCGTGAGGGCATCCCGCGCACAGGTATGGGTACCTGTTTTCTACGTCGGCCAGCTTCTGCTCGCTTATCTGTGCAGGCGGATCGCTCACGACCGCCTTAGCGGCGCCGACCTCAAAGGCCTTCGTTATCCCCTTGATAATCGAGTCCGTAGTTATCTCCCCGTACCTGGACATTGTGCCGGTTCCCCTTCCCAAGATGAGGGTGTTGATCCCGCTGGACTGAGCAAGGGATCTAAGCTCCACCTCCACTATTGGTTCAACCTCCTCCACGACCAGCACCAGCTTGCGATTAGACATGAACTCAATGAGCTTGCCCTGGGGCAGGGGATTGGTCATGGCCAGCTTAAAAATCGCTATGTTCTCGGGGTTCGGAAGTTTTGAGACGGCTTCCCTGACAAACTGGTAAGTTCCTCCACAAGCCACGACGCCCACGGGGGCGTCGTTACTTCCCTCCACCTTATTGAAGGGGCAGCTTTCCGATACCGACAGTATCTGCTTCTGAAGCTCTTCGAAGCCCGGCTGCCTCTTCCTCACGTTCGCGGCCACCATCACGTACCTGTCGTCGTTCTTCTTGAAGCTTCCTGGTCCCCTTCTGGGAGAGATGGGAGACAAGGTAATGGCGGTCCTGGCGTGGGCAAGCCTGTGCGTGAGGCGCACAAAAACAGGAAGGCCAAGCCTTTCAGAAAGCTCAAACGCCCATTTGGTGGCGTCCTTTGCCTCCTGAACCGTGGCCGGCTCCACTTCCGGCAACCTGGCCATCCTCGTTATGTAGCGAGTATCACCCGTGTTCTGCGAGCTGTACGGGTGGGTGTCATCTGCGCTCACTATGACGAACCCGGCATTAACGCCGGTCAGCACAGCAACCATGAGCGGGTCAACCATCCAGTAGGTGCCCAGGTGCTTTGCTATGGTCATGGCCCTCTTCCCTGCGAGCGCTGCGGCGTAGGCAACTTCAAACGCAACCATCTCGTTCGTGGACCACTCCACGTGAAAGCCGAACTTCTTAGCGTGACGGGCAAGCGTTTCCAAAACCTCAGACGACGGCGTTCCTGGATAAGCCGTGGCCACGTCAACGCCAGCCTCTTCAGCTCCTCTAGCTATCGCTTCATTGCCAAGCGCTATGGCTACTCCTTCAGCTTCTGAATCTAGAGACGAAACCTGCAAGTTAGCATGCACATGTCCATACTCTACCCTAATATATATATTATCTCCTTTCCGCAAAATAAGCCGCGTTGACATATTTCAACCGCGTATAACGCTAGCGATAAAAAATCGCTGCTGTGCTGTCTTGACCTTTAGGGAATAAGGCCCATCGACGCTTTCGGGCGGGATGTTCACGAAAAGCCCCTCATCGCCTTGCTCAAACGCTACCTGCCCTCTTCCCGGGAGACCCACGGCCTCGACCTTCTCCGCCAAGCTGGACCCAAGCGACCTTATGACCACCCTGCTCTTTGGCGCTGAAAGGCCAATGGCGTAAACGCTCTCATCTCTGCTGGTGAAGCGGAAGTCCCTCTCCGTGTACTTCTGCTCCTTTTCTCTGAACTCCCCCGCTTCAGGTCTCGTGGGTCCCTCGCAGCACCTCGTCCAAGGCCTCGTGAAGTAGATGGCCTCCCCGTTTCTCTTAAGCCACTGGCCGACCTCTCCAAGCACCCTCTTCTGCTCCTCCGGTATGGTGCCGTCGGGGCGAGGGGCAACGTTGAGCAGGAGGTTCCCGTTCTTGCTCGCTATGTCAGCCAAGTCAGTTATGATTGAGTAGGAGCTCCTAAGCTTGCAGGCAGTCGTGTAACCCCACGTGTCGTAGCAGATCGAGGTGTCGGTCTGCCAAGGGAGCTCCCTTATTTTTCCGAGCTTCCCCCTTTCCACGTCAAGCACCGCGGTTCCATCTGGAAAGGCTTTGTGCTTGTAGTTTATGACAACCTCCTCTCCCCAGCTCTCGGCCTGGTTGTAGTAGAAGGCTGCGAACTCGCGAAGGTAGCGCTCGAATGCGGAGTTCTCTATCCACCAGTCGAAGTAGAAGAGGCTTGGCCTGTACTTGACGACCAGCTCCTCTGCCCTCTTGAGCCAGTCCTCCAAAAACTGGTGGTTTGGCTGCGTGCTGCTCGGCATGGCAGGGCCGTACAGGTCCTGATAGGCGGGGTCGCTGACGTCGCTATCGATCTGCCTTCCTCCCTCGAAGTACCACCAGTGCTCCGCCCTGTGATAGGAGACCCCGAACTTCAGCCCCCTTCTCCTAACGGCCTCGGAGAGCTCCTTAACGACGTCCCTCTTTGGCCCCATCTTCGCGGCGTTCCAGCGGTTAACCTCGCTGTCCCATAGAGAGAAGCCGTCGTGGTGCTCCGCAACAAGCACCACGTACCTCGCGCCTGCATCCTCAAAGGTCGATGCCCAATCGTTGGGATCCCACCTCTCTGCCGTGAATTTCGGTATGAAGTCCTTGTAGCCGAACTGCTTCTGGGGGCCGTAGGTCTTGAGGTGATGCTCGTAGGCGGGCTGGCCCTTGATGTACATGTTCCTGGGGTACCACTCGTTGTCGAACGCGGGGACCGAGTAAATGCCCCAGTGAATAAATATGCCGAACTTGGCGTCCCTAAACCAATCTGGAACGGAGTAATTTGCAAGAGAAGCCCAATCCGATTTGTATTTCATAGTTTAGTAGCGCATTGACTTATAACCCTTTGAGCAGGCTTTTAACCGAGAACGCGTAAGTCCTAACGAAGCGATTTGAAATTAGCGCTGCTTTTCCCGAGCCGTGAGCTCTTTTGCGCTCCGCCTTCCAACAAGTTCATCTCTTCTCCCTCGTCAACGCGCACCTCAAATCCCGAATCGCCGGCGAAACGCCCTTCAAACGTGCACCCACCATGCCGAAGCTCAAGATTTTGATAACGGATTCAGACCCTGACGTCGAGGACTACTTCGCGAAGAACGCGGCCGACCTCTCACCCACGTTCATGCGCGGGCCTTTAACTGAAGAAAATGCAGCTGAGGCACGGAATGCAGACGTGGTCTGCGTCGACATAACGACCAGGCTCAGCGCCTCGCTTCTTCGCGAGCTCCCCAACCTCAAGTTCATATGCACCCGCTCCACGGGATACGACCACATAGACGTCCAGGAGGCCGAGAGGAGGGGGATAAC